>FLNV01000034.1_pt1 | contig 15097 bp, 14 predicted proteins | sample 1140351 | NCBI WGS metagenome assembly FLNV01 (sample SAMEA3878207, study PRJEB12797) | bioreactor metagenome | biome: Moose rumen | place: Sweden | collected 2011-10 | reverse complement strand
AAAGAATCGTCGCTTCGCGACTAATTGATGATTAAAGAAGTCCCGATGGGACGATTTTATTTATATGTTTTTTTTAACATTTTCCACCTATTGGTAATATATACCGCATTATAGCAATCCAATGACAGACGGAACCAGCAAGTACAGCCAAATGCCAAATTAGGTGCATATATTTCACTTTCTCTAGCTTAAACGCGATAATTCCCAATGTGTATAGCCCTCATCATATGAAAATCCATCACATTCACATTGGAGAAATTTGCTGGTACAATGGATATATAAAGTACAACAACATCCATCCCATGAAAGCATAACTTATTACAATGAATGTATTTACTCCTTTTTCAAACTTATTTGGCATAAAGAATTTCAGAATTATTCATATTAGTGCAAATCACCATTGAAGTCCAAACAATACCCATCATCAAATATCACGAATTCACACTAATGCAATTGGGGTATATGTTCATGCAATCAAAAAGTAAATCGCTATTTGATCAAAATTATGGAAAAAGTTTTTTGCTTTTGAACCGCTTGGCAATGCATGATTTAGCATAGAAGAGCAGTAAAGCAATATCAATCATAAACCGAAAATACTGGCTCAAATAATATGATAAGCATTTCATATATGACAAGATTTCACAATCATCAAAACTGTAGCCACAATTCCAAAAGCCAAGCCAACTCAATGTGATATAGCATTTGCTATTTCCTCTCATTTGGTAAATCTTGGATTTTTACTGTTGCTAAGATCTTTTTCCTTTATAGCCATTTTTTAATGGTTTTAAGTAAATCTCAAACTATATAGTTAATTAACTTGGAAAATCAAACGAATATGTTATCCACCATTAATTTCTACGTTTCTGAGCATTTTTCTATAAATCAACTTTACAATCGCTATCAATATTATAAGCCACATAACTTGGTATGGTAAGTATGATAACAAAAAGTTGACATCTCAAGTAGCAAAGAATTTTGCAGGTCAGTACACATAGTATTGAAATGGCATGAATTTTGATACGCTTTGCATCCGTGTAGGATAAATATCGACTGGTAAAAATACTCAACCAAAAATGAAGTATAATTTATTAATCAAAAGTCTGATAAATGAACTATCTTCCAACACAAAAGCGAGTAAGGCAATTATTAAGCTAACTAATGACAACACGCAAATTCATATAACCATAGTCAATAAAAATAAACCAAAATTTCAAATTCAAAATCGTGGGAACTTTCATAGGACTAAAAATATTACAAGTCACGAACCAATTCATACAGCCAATATATTCAATAAATTTTTGAAAAATCATTGAGAAAAGTAGTATCAGATGAATGAAATTGGCTTGTTCAAATATGTAACGATAGATCATCATTTGATTTCTTCTATCATATCTCTATCTCTCCAATTCGTCATGATTAATTCTGCAATGAAAATATACCAAGCATACATTCATATATCAATTCATGATATTGTATCGATTCATTTTGCTTTTGCTCCAAATGCCACAAGCATAGGTATGATAAACACAAAAATTAACAAATGTATATTGCTGATTAGCAACATGTATATGTAGTAAAATACTTCTTTTAGAAAGTAGAATCATATTTTTATGTATTTCAGCATTTTGATAAGTTAGTTTCTAAATAAATCACCCCTAACCCCTCTTTGATAAAGAGGGGAACCCTTCTTTATGGCACCCCTTCTTTTTCAAAGAAGGGGCAGGGGGATGATTTCTACATCTGGTGGACTAGATTTCCACTAGAGTATCTTTTCAGTCATCTTCTAAATACTCGTATTCCTGCCACAAATATTATTATAGAGAGTCAAATCAAGAGTATTCGTTGTCAAATAGTGGTAGTTCAAATTAACATTTCGTATGGAAGTAATACTCATGGAAACAACAAAATGCACATTAATAAATAGATAATTTTGTTTTCTTTATAAATTTCAGGTGGGTACTGAGAAAACGATAAGAACATACTATTAAACAAATCGGCTACTTTTGATCATTTTTGTAGCCAAAATGAGATGCTTCAAAGTGCAATATATATCCCGATTATTGCTATTGTAGCAATAATAAATATTGCAAGTCACTTCAATAATACAATTCATGCTGGGCTATCAGCATAAACAAAAGCATAGATTCATAAACAGATTAATCCAAATATGATATCTCATATGTCAGTTACTCAAACTTTTGTAAACGCTAAAAATCATAATGGCTTGACAGGAAAACTTAGGTAGTAATCTAACTTTCATCTTTCTATAATATCGCATAATGATGAAATATTGTATAATAATCAGTGCGTAAAACCATAAGCCATACATGATACTCCCATTAGAACCAAAAAGTTTCACATTGTTAATCCTGTTCCAGTAAAGTATCACAAAAATATTAAGAATATTATCATAAAACATGCATCATTGAAAATCATGGTCCCAATACTAGCAAAAAAGTTTGTCCTATATTGCCGTTGCTCCTTAAAAGCATATTTTAAAAACTGTAAGTACTTTTTCATAGTTGTATGTTAGACATAAAGTTCCTCCCCTTGGGGAGGATGGCCCGAAGGGCGGAGGGGTACCCCCTCACTCTCCCGATAGATCGAGATGGAACTCCCTGAGGGGGAGCAATTTTTCTACTTATAAAATTCTTCAATTACATCTTCCAATGGTACATTTTCTACTTTGACATCTTCTACATCTTTGTTTTCAAATAAATACTTCAAAGTCTTTTGTACTATTTTCGAATTATTTTCTATTACTATTTCTTCTCGTTGCAAAGTATCTTTTGCTTTATATTTTATAAACTTTTTGTTCGCATGTGTAGTCATGAGGTCATCAAGTTGTCCATCATACAAAATATCTCATCTATTGATTATAATCGCTCTATCACATAGATTTTCGATATCATTCAAATCGTGTGAAGTCAAAAAAATTGTTACATTCTCTTTTTTGTTTATTTCATTCAATATTTCATACAAGACTTTCTTTGCGATGATATCCAATCATACTGTAGGCTCATCCAAAAAGATTGCTTTTGGCTCATGGAGTAGTGATGCTACGATTTCTCATTTCATCCTTTGTCCAAGACTTAATTTCCTAACTGGTTGATCCAAAAATTCTTTCAATCCAAATTTCTCTGAAAAATGATTCAATCTCTCTTCAAATTTGTCTTTTGGGATATCGTACATAATCCTAAAAAAATTGAAACTATCAATCAAAGGTAAGTGGTAGAGTAGTTGGCTCCTTTGACCAAAGACTGATGCTGTTTGTTTTGCAATTTCTTCTCTTTGAGACATTGGATCTTTACCAAAAATCTTAATCGTTCCACTGTCATAGTGCAATATTCACAAAATTGCCTTAATTGTAGTAGATTTTCCGGCTCCATTTGGTCAGATAAATGCTACTTTTTCTCATTGCTCAATTTTGAATGAAATTCATTTCAATGCATGAAATTTCTCATACTTTGGAGCAAAAAGGTTTTTCATCCATTTTCAACTTTTGATTCTCCTTTTGAAGTCTTTCTTTACATTTTTAACCTCTAACATTTTGATATTTTTTACTGATAAAGACAGCTGAATAAATAATGAATTAAAAATAAAAAGCTATGGAAGTTCTGATTGGTTTTCCATAGCTTAATATTATTTTTTATCTTAATTTTTTACTATCTTAACTTTCAAAAATATTTTTGCTATGGAAAATACCATTCCATGATAATTGGCAAGGAATCACAATTTTAGATGTTCTATAGCAATGTACCATACTCATCAAGTAAAATATTTTTGAAATAAACATATCTCTATTATATTATACGAATCAAAAATCATTTTGTGACAAAAAATGTCCAGAAAATTTTAAAATCAAGTATTATTATAAATAAACCACGGATAATCAGAAAAAAGCGGACTGAATAAAAAAATAGTCATTTTGTTGAGTGTCAATGTCTCTGGGGTCAAACTTTCTATCAAAACAAAAAGGTCTGAAATGGTAGATGGATGCACAAAAAAAGTGCCAAAAAAATTTACAAAATAAAAGATTATATTCATTTTTGCCATATTCCTCTTTAAAAATTTCTTTATTATCCATATATGTAATATGATAGATATAAACTAGTAAATTTTTTTCAAAGATCAAATTTTAAAAAAATTTCAAATTGATTTTTAATTCGAAATTTGTAATCTCAAAACCAGTCGAAAAAAGTTATGTTGTGTAGCGAAAGCGTAAGTCCAAACAGACTTTTGCTTTTTTATTTTATAAAAAATATTATGTCTAGAAACACATTACAGAGATTTGTTTATTCTTTAATTACGGTTTTAATTACAGTTTCTGCTTTTATATTCTATAGCGTATATGTCGTAGAATGACAAACATGGACTGAGATATATGCTCAGTGAGGATTATATATGTTTTGAACTATATTACCTATTCGAGTAATATTCCTAATTGAAGCCGTATGTGCTTTGACATTGGCAATTCTTTATTGACCAGTCGCATTTAGACTTGCAAGGGGAGTATTTGATCCAAGCAAAAATCATCCGATGTTATTTGAATCTGCAATAATATGCTCAACAGTTTGTCTGATGTGTCCATCGATGAGCTTATTAGCTTCAATTTTTTATTATCCATATGCAGATTGATTTAGTATTTTGAATTTGTTAGCAATGTGGTTTAAATTAGTGTGTTATAATTTACCATTTGCATTTTTCTCTCAGATGTTCTTTGTGCAACCATTTATGAGAAGGATTATTAATGTTATATTTCCAAAGAATGTAGAAAATCGTAAAACTATTCATAAAGAAGAAAAATGAAATACAAAGCCACAGGACGAAATAGATGCTATTGCAGATGTACTCAAGAGAATGGATGAACTTGAAAAAGAATTGGCCCACGAAAAGCAGCTTCGTAAAGCATTTGGTGGGAATAACTAAAATATTCAACTATTCAAAAATGGGGCACAGAGGCTCCATTTTTAGTATTTCTTAATTATTTTCTAATTACAGCATGGAGTTTTAGCATCCATCTATGTTCAAAACTTTCCAAAATTAATCACGAATTGGCACATAATTTTTGAATATCATTTTTAGTATATATTCTCACATCTCAATATCAAAGTCGGTTTAGGAAAGGTAATTCAATATAATTAACAAAATATGATAATAATTTTCATAAATGCATATCTCTCAAAATAAGTTTACCTCCAGGCCTCAAAACTTTGTCCACACCATCAAAAAATTTCTGAGGATTAGGATAATGATGAAAACTTTGAGAACAAACAACAATATCAAAAGAGTTCTCTTTAAATGGTAAATCTTCAGCATCTCAAACTATAAATTCAACATTCTTTAATTTCTTTTTTTTAGCCACTTCAATCATTTTTGGAGTTAGGTCCAATCCTACATAATGTTTATCTGGGAATCCTTGAGTAAGTAACGATAAAATAGGACCAGTTCCACATCATACATCCAATAAATCATTGAAATCTTCTTTTTTGATTTCTGCTAAAATATCAGGATAATCAGCCCTACATATTTTGTAAACTCCTGCATTTTTTCATTCATATTTTTCAGCAGCTTTAGTAAATTCTTTTTTAGATAAATCTTTAAATTTTTTAGTAGAATATCTCATATTGGAGTATTATTTGTATATAATTGTATAAAAGCATTATTTCAATGAGAATGTTAGTGTCACATCTCAATCTCATAAAATTTCTTCCAAAGTTTCTTTAGAATTCATTTGGACTTTTCAACGCCTAGTATAAGACCACGAATTACTATTGTAAAATAATGAAATCTGATTTCATTGATACAAAACTAAATCTCCAGGTTCGGTTATGATTTGCTTATCTGCTCTTGGCAAATCAAATCCCAAATTCCCAGGATGCATCGGAACCATTACTTTCACAACCTCACTTTTGAGGTCATCTTTACTGCAGGTCCACCACTTTTTACAATTGGGACATTGACAGTCAAATCTCAATGTTTGTAAATTTAACTCTTTCATAAGCGTATTTGTTTAATAGTTTTTTTCTCTCGGAGAATTATAAAGAATAAGCATTTAATTGCAACAAAATTAAGTGTGCTTGATATATGCAAGACTAAAGTTACTTTTTTATAAATCCCTCTCATATATAGCGAAACCAAAGGAGTTTTAGAATAGGTAGAGGATAAGGTTGTTGAAGAATATAAATCCTTATTGTAGGGATCACACTTGTGTTACCTATATATATGTATATAGGATAAGATAAATCATGTCCTTACAACAAGTATTGTCAAAAAATTTACCCATCAATTCTAGGATATATTATCTCTGATTTTAGATTTACAGCGAAATTTTGAGTATCAAATGCAGATTTTCGAGACTCGAATGATCAATTTTTGGTCGAATCTAAGTCTGACATTAAATCAAATCACAAAATATTTTTCATTTTTTCAAATCAATCAATAAGCACTGGAGCAGACAATATCGCGAGATTTTTTACTACATAAAGCAAATTTTGCAAGCATTCAATAGCTTCTCATTGAGTTGCTTCATCTTTGTACTTTACTCGAGGTTCTTGTTTTGTGATAAATTCGTTTGCTTTTTGTACCAATTGATACCATTTTTCCAAAAATCATTTGATATCTTTTTTCTCTACAAATTCTCATACACTATTTATATTAAATTTATCAAACCAATTTGCCAAATTTCAGGCTTTTGCCTCATTTATTCCATATTTTTCGCCCAGCTTTGTCACTCTGTTTACCAAATTTCACCGTGATCAAATTATCATGCTATTGTAAACATTTCCAAGCCTTTCCATCGAAAAGTCTCCATCTCAATCAGTAGGCACATCGTACAATAAATTGAAAGACATAGCATCTCTTCCATATTTTTGCAAAGGTTCCATTGGATCAATCACATTTCATGTAGATTTCCCCATTTTTTTTCAATTCAAAGTCAAAAATCCATGGGAAAGTAATTGCTTTGGCAAAGGTAAATCTGCTGATAATAGCATTGCTGGCCAAAATGCAGCATGAAATCTCAATATATCTTTTCAAACTATATGCAAATCTGCTGGTCGAGAATTTTCTCGTTCGTCTCTCAATCCAAATCATTGTCCCGTCAAATAATTAGACAAAGCGTCACACCAGACATACATCACATGATCTGGATCTCCTGGAACAGGTACTCCTCGTGGTAAACTTGTTTTTGGCCTAGAGAAACTTACATCTTTTGCATTTTCCAAAAAGGCCAATATTTCATTTTTTCTTTCAGGTGGAAATACCAAATACTCATCTCTTTTGATTATATCGGCTACTTGATCTTTGTATTTTGATAATTTGAAAAAATAATTTTCTTCATCAACTTCTTCAATTTCTCCATTTGGATGATCTGGACAGACGAAAGCTCATTTTTCATTTTTTACCAAATCTTTTTCTGTCTTAAAAGATTCACATCACGCACAGTAAAGTCATTTGTATGACTGTTTGTAAATATCTCATTTTGCAGCCATTTTTTCTCGCAATAATTGTGCTCAAGCATAGTGGCGCTCTTTGTCCGATGTCCTAATAAATGTATTATTTGAAATTTTTAGTTGAGAATACATATCTTTGAATCATCATTCTCTTTCTACATTTTCATCCAAAAATTCATGAATTTCTTTTCATTCTTTTTCAGCGGTCCTTCGATTTTTGATACCATGTTCATCTGTTCAAGTCTGAAATTCTACTTGTTTACCTGTTATTCTATACATCCTTGCGATTGTGTCAGCGATAATAATTTCCAAAGCATGACCAATATGTGGTTTAGCATTTGGATAAGCAATAGCAGTAGTAATATAGAATTTCTTCATAATTTAGAATTAATGATTAAAATAATTTTTTTTGCCTCTTTAACAAGGGTCTCCCCGCAAGGGTGGGGGATTTTTTAAATCTTTCGTCCCCGACAAGTCGGGGCCACCTCCTTTAAAAAGGAGGAAATCAATTTCTTATACTAAATAATATTTTTTTTTCAAGTTTTCATATAAAAAATCTGAATATATTATATGATATGAAAATATTTTGTGAATATATTTTATTGATTTTGATAAGTAATTTTGTAAAATATTAGTGTTTATATGATAGTTGCTGCTATGAAAAAAAAGTACCAAATTCATATAGAAAAAGATGAAAATAATATTTATGTATGAGAAGTCGTATGATTACCTGCTTGCTATACTCAAGCAAAGACATTGTCAGTATTGTTTGATAGGTTAGCTGAAGTGACAGAGTGAAGTGTTGATTTAATGAAAGATATGGAATGAAAAAATATTAGTAAAATGTTTAACTTGTCTATGGAAATTGAATATGCCTAAAATCAGTCCTATTTCGGCAGAAGAACTTGAGAATATAGTAGTAAGCTTATGATTTTATCATGTTAGAACCAAGTGAAGTCATAAGTTTTTTTAAATAGCTTCACATGACAGACCACTGTAATTCCATTCCATTGAAAAGAAGATATAAGTATTTGATTGTTAAAGAAAATATTGAGAGATATTTGATTGGATACTGAAACTTTTAATAGTATGAGATAACATTTTTAACAATGAAAATAATTAGTAAAAATAAGATAGCATATCATGATTACTCATTTGAGAAAGACTACGAAGTAGGAATAATTTTGAAATGACATGAAGTTAAGTCAATTAAATCATGACAGGTGAACTTGAAAGATTCTGTAATTAGAATCCAAAATAGAGAATTACGAATCAAAAATATGGATGTGCCACTTTACAAGATGACTTCTCCAAATCTTGTCCCTTGATACAATCCAAAATGAGATAGGAAACTTCTTATCACAAAAAGAGAATTGGCGAAAATTTCAGCATTGACTGACAAGCCGTGAAATGTCGTGATTCCATTGGAAATCTACATAAATAATAAATGACTAATAAAATTGAAAATTTGAGTATGAAAATTGATGAAAAAAGTAGAAAAAAAACAAATTTTGAAAGAAAAAGACATAAAAAAGCAGATGGATAGAGAAATGAAGGCTTACTAATTAATAATATATGATTTTTCGAAATTCTTAATTATTCATCCTTAATTGTTTTTATCTAAAGAAAATTAGTTTGTATATCATTTCAGCAGCCAGCTTTAAGCTGTTTGAATTTTTTTGTCATTTTGTAAGGCTATAATCTGTATAGCGGATATGGACAGGTAATTCTTTGTATTTAATTTTATTCTTTTTCAATTGCTCATTTACTTCATTTGCATAGTGCATTCAGTCTGCGGTTAACTTTATTTTTTTGAATTCATTTATTTCAATCACTCTGTATCCATTGTGAGGATCTGAAACTTTGATTCAGTAGAGAAGCCTGGTTACAAATCTTGATATTGCTAAGATAACCTTTCTGCTTGTTGGAATGTTTTCAGCCGTTCATCATTCTACAAATCTAGATCACAAGTATGCTCAATATTTTCGTTTATCTTGATTTATATTTTTTATGAAATTATCCATATCTTTTATATCCATTTGTCAATCTGAATCAAATCCAACGAACCATTTTACTTGTAATTCATTAGCATAATCTTGTATAAACTTATATCATGTCTGATTTGCGGCTCATCATCATCTATTTATTTCATGTGATAGAATTATTATCAAACAATCTGGATGCTGTTTTTGTTTTTCTTGTAATATCTCTAGTGAATTATCTTTTGATCAATCATTTATCAAAACTAATTTTTTGAATCAAGCAGAGATAATTTCATCAATAACTTTTCAGACCATTTTTGATTCATTGTACACTCTGATATTGAAAACAAAATCATCTTTTTGATTTTTATTTTTGTAGTTTTTTATTTTTTCTTTGATTTGCTCATATCATTTGTGGATAGCGATAGCTGAAATTAATCTAGTCAGTTCTTGTTTGTCTCTGGTTTGATTATTTACTGTTCAAATATAAAAATAAGCAAGTATTACAATTGCAGCATATACTATTACATCAGATCATCTTGTTAATCCAAATATTGCTCAAAACCTATTTAGTGCTTCTCAATTTATAGCGAAATATATCAGTAAAGTAGCTCATCAAGCAAATATAATCAAGTGTAAAATATTCGCTTTTTTATGTTTATATAAATCAATTCAAAAGAACAAAAATATTACAGATACAACTACTATTAGAAATGATAATAATGACATATACAATCCATAATATTAAATAAAAAAATTTATTGATTTAAAAATCTCCAAGCATCTTCGATGGCTTGATAAACTGATCTTTTGTATTCTCGTCCCAAAACTTGTTTAGCTTTTTGTGGATTAGCAATACTTGTAGCGATATCTCATGGTCTTCTGGAAACTATTTGAGTTGGAATTTCTTTTTCTGTAACTTTGCTAACTAAATCTACAATTTCTTTTACAGATTTTCCATCTCAAGTTCAGATATTAAAAATATCAAAATATCATTTGTCTGGGTCAATTCCATTCTCCTTTTTGTACTCTTCATACTTTTGTATTTGATTGTATGCTGCTAAATGTGCATCTGCCACATCCATTACATGTATATAGTCTCTAACTCATGTACCATCTGGAGTATCATAATCATTTCAAAAAATCTGTACACAGTCGATTTCTCATTTTGCTACTTTCAAAATATATGGTACTAAGTTATTTGGAATTCATACAGGATCTTCTCAAATTAATCCAGATGGATGTGCTCAAATAGGATTAAAATATCTCAAATTTACTACATTAAATCATTTGAATGTTGCCAAATCTTTTAGCATATACTCCATAACTAACTTTGTTGTTCAATATGGATTGTATGTTCAAACACGGTCAGTTTCTGTAAATGGTGGTAATATTTTTGGTGAATCGTAAACGGTAGCACTGCTTGAAAAAACAATATGTTTCTTTCCAAATTTTGTCATTATCTTCAAAAGAATCTCTGTTCATAAGATATTATTCTCATAATACAAAAAAGGATCTTGGCAGCTTTCTCATACGGCCTTTTTTGCAGCAAAATGAATCACTCAATCAATTTCAGGATGATTTTTGAAAACCTTTTCTAAATTTGATTCATCCCTAATATCGTACTTGTATAATATTGGCTTTTTTCAGATGATTTCAGCAATTTTATCCAAATTTTCTAAACGAGAATTCGAGAGGTTGTCTACAATAATCAAATTATATCAAGCTTCTCAAAGAACTGTACATGTATGAGATCATATATATCCCAATCATCATGTAACCAAAATCGTACCAGAATTTTCCATTGAATTTTTTATTTAATAAATGCCATTCAAACATTACTTATAATAACTCAAAATCAAAATGCAATAAAAAGTAGATTAAATGATTTGGATATAGAGATAGATGAAAAAATGAGATATGGTGAAAACAATATTTAGTATTTTGTGTATTTCCAAACATTCTTTTTTGAAAATTTTCTTGAAAACACACAAAAAATATACATTATGTACAGTATTTATATGTGAAGTAGTTTAAGCATGAAAATTTTAAAAAACATACTTTGTGGTACTTTCTTTGTTTTGTCCTATTTGATAAGTTATGCCACAGCATCACGAGATAATAGTAGATTTTTAGATAATACATTTTGGGACAACAAACCAGAAACGAATGACATCATATCAGCATTATATTGAACTAATTCAATTTATACTTCAAATTGGACTTGATATGATAGTAATTCATGCCAGAATATGTCAGTAAAATATGTATCTACATTACCAACTACATTATCTGGTAATACCATATATGTATTGACTTGAGATTTAGTCGTAACAGGTAAAATAAGTTATTCAAAGTGTTCTGCTATTGTTTGAATTTGAAATATAGGAATAACGATAGACTTTGATAGTTGATTTGTCTTTTATAGTGATAAAGAATATATTATTTTAGATAATATAAAAATTAATAGTGGTACAAAACATTGTTGATTTTATGGTTGACACAATAATATAACATTAAATAATATATCTATTACTAATTTAAGTGCTTGAATTGTCCTTGAAAATGTTAATCATAGTTATTCAAATAATATAAACATATCAAACAACTATAGAAATAATAGTGATTATGGCGATTGAGATTGATTTATCATTATTAGTGGTACTAAAAATATAGTTAAAAATATTGTTTCCCATAATAATTATTATTGAGTAGAATTATATAAGAATACAAATTATAATAATATTGAAAATATAACGACATATAACAATGCAACACATTGATTATTTATTACTACTAACTCTAATTATAACGAAATTAAAAATATATATAGTTATAACAACTGATATGATGGTGTTTATTTATTAACCTCAAATTATAATGTATTAAATAATTGAATTATATTTAATAACTGATGAAATGGTATAGGTTTTAGAAAGTCACTAAAGAATAGTGTAAATAATGTACAAATTTTCAATAATTGAAAGAGTAATGCCCTATACTGTTGAATTAATTTTTTTGATCAATCAAATTATAATATAATAAATAATAGTTTAATATACAATAATCATAAATATTGAATTTGTATGACATATGGTATGAATCAATGAAATAGTTTTATAAATTTACAACTATTTAATAATAGGATATTAGATAATAATCAAGAAAATGCTTATTCTGGCAACAAATATTACTGAACGACTATGGTCTTTGGTAATTGATCATGAGAGCTTAAAGTTTTGGAGCAATGATCTAATTTTTGAATTCTTCCAATATGAGAATTAACTTGAGTAGCTCTCTCACGAGAAATGATAACAAATCCACAAACAAATGACTCAACATACTTATTAAGTTGGTCAGAAGTATTGACATGAAATCGGTGAACAAATAGTGATTTTAATAGTAAAGTGACAAATTACTCATATTGAAAGTTAATCCCTACTCAAACGGAACTTTATATACGAAGTTGAGACACTATAATAAAAGCATGACAAAAATACAATAAATACATTGGTTCTGATACAGAAAAAGTAGAATGACAAATTTTAACCAATTGAGAAAATGTTGTTTGAATTACAGATAATACAAATATAGATAAACGAATTTACTTAAATGTTCTTACAAATGATGAAGATATAAATGTTTACAAAAAAATAGGAAATAATACACAAAATAATAATCCTAAATTATGACAATTTATAATGAAGACATGAAAGCGTATACATACAATAATACAACAAGACAATGATGCTCCTACATGTGATATAACTTATTCACCAACAAAAGAAAATCGAGTAGCTTGAAAAAGTGTCACAGCTACATTGACTAATTGTAGCGAAACAATTACATGAGTAGAACTGACACACACGTTTAACGAAAATGATACATTTATCTTTGAATTTAGAGATTTAGTATGAAATACTTGATCACAGACTGGAAAAGTAGATCGAATAATCAAAACTAGTAGCAGTCTAAAAAAGGACAGCTGTCCAGATGGAGATTATTCAGATAGTTATTACGATTGGATATGCTGAACATCCAAAGACAACGACTCTGTAAATGAGTGATTTGACCAAGAAATTATAGATGCATACACTCGAGCATACAAAAATTGAATCACGACTATGGATACAATCTCAAAAGCAGATATGGATTGAAATTTAACCAGAATTGCTATGGCAAAGATGTTGTCTCAATATGCTATCAATGTATTAGGAAAGACACCAGATACAACGAGGCAAAATGATTTTAACGATGTGTCAGAAAATTTGGATTCAGAATACGATGATTGAGTGACTTTGGCATATCAATTATGAATTATGTGAATTAATATGCTAAATAATGAATTCTTGCCATATAATTATGTGACGAGAGCAGAATTTGTTACTGCATTATCGAGATTATTGTACAATACTCCAGATTGAGAATATGAATGAACGAGTGAATATTACACAAATCATATGAATAAACTTAGTCAAGAAAAAATAATCACGGTGACAGATCCGACGATGAAAGAGCTTCGTGGATATGTAATGCTGATGCTCATGAGGAGTGAATTAGTAAATTCTAATAATACTGATAACACACACATTACTGAAATAAATAAAAAAGAATTCAACGAAATAAATACAAACTATTTTACTAAAGCATACACAAAAAACCAATCTTTTGCGGAAATATGAGATTTGCAAGATTTACTAAAATATTTAGGTTTTTACAATTGAAACAGAAGCTCAATATATGACAAAGAAACTATAAATTCTGTTTATAATTTCCAAATTTCAATGTGAATACTTGATAAAAACGAAACAGAAAATCCTGCTAGATGATATTTGTGACCAGCAACAAGAAAAGCATTAAATGCAAAACGAGTAGAATTTCAACAATCAGACAAATAAGACATTAGTATATAAAACTAATCTATACTTATGCTTTCGTTCTGTTTTAGTAGCCCAAAATGCTCATTAAGCCGAACAATACAAAAAGATATCCGACAATAAGAAGAACTTGAAAAATAAAAAAAATATAAATTTAATTTATATTTTCGGAAAGCTTATTATTTATAGTACGATATCAAAATACCGAACCTATCACTAACATAATCAGAACATTTTTGTCATTCTATCCACCTTTTGGGTCAGTATCGCAAATTGGGATTAATTTTATACTTTTCATAGCAATAATCCAATTGCTTATATGGATCAGCGAAATCCGGCGAATTGATAAATTTTTTGTTATACTTATAGTTTAACTGACATAATCAACGGTCATTTGTTTTTGATATCCTGTTAGGATCCCACCTACCGTTTTCACATTCAATAAGTTTAACAAATTCAATTCATCAAAGATGATATGCATAATTTACATAATCCTGCATTTTATTACCATAGGAATATCAATTATGCACTAAAATTTCATTCAGCACCTGCTGCTCCATTTCTTTCTGAATTTCATCTTGAACTTCTCCAGAAAGATCTTGTTGTACCTGTTCTTCAACTACTTGTTGAACATCTCATGTTTGTGCTACCTGAGAATCCACAACAGGTACTACCGCAACCGCGGCAATTAATCAAAACATTTTTTTATCAACAATAATTAAAAGTGTTTGTAGTATACATTATACAAATTTAAAACAAAAAGTCAATAAAAAATATTATAAAA
>FLNV01001669.1_pt1 | contig 15116 bp, 10 predicted proteins | sample 1140351 | NCBI WGS metagenome assembly FLNV01 (sample SAMEA3878207, study PRJEB12797) | bioreactor metagenome | biome: Moose rumen | place: Sweden | collected 2011-10 | reverse complement strand
TGACTATTCGCTTTTTCCGCGTTCCTATTGAGCGCAAGACTACTCTTGTGGAGGATGCGGTTTTGTCGCCTGCCGATGGCGAGGTGGCGGCCAACGAAATCGTGATGGAAGACGAATATTTCCACGACCAGCGGCGACAGGTTTCCATTTTCATGTCGATTTACGACGTACATATCAACTTCTTCCCGTTTGATGGCGAAGTGACCTACTACAAGTACCATCCAGGGAAGTTTTTAGTGGCTTTCAATCCCAAGTCATCGTCTGACAATGAGCACAATACGATTGTGTTGAAAGACCGAAAAGGTCGTGAGGTCATGGTGCGTCAGATTGCGGGATTTGTGGCACGGCGCATCGTTTGTGGTTTGCAGGCGGGCGACAAGGCCGTTGTGGGCGAGGAACTCGGCATGATTCGTTTCGGCTCGCGTGTGGACGTGTTTCTGCCCTTGGATGCCGACGTCAAGGTGAGAATCGGCGACAAAGTGGTGGGCAAGGTAACGGTTTTGGCGGGGTTGCCCTAATCAAAGTATCTCCATAATCTCCAACAAAGTTTTGACTTCAAACGTACGGCTGCCTTCAACGGCTGCTCCGCTTGGGTTGAAGAAGATGGTGTCCATTCCGGCGGCTCTTGCCCCATCGATGTCGACGGCCATTTCGTCGCCAATCATGAGGCCTTCGTCGGCTGTGGCGTTGGCCTTGCGCAAGGCGTAACGGAAAATCTCAGGGTTGGGCTTTTTCACGCCGACTTCTTCCGAAACGGTCAGCGTCTCGAAATAAGGTTTCATGCCCGAACCGCTCAACTTGGTATGTTGCACCTCCTGAAATCCATTGGTAATCAGGTGCAAATGGTATTTTGGCTTCAGGTAGTCGAGCAGTTCCATTGTGCCGGAAACCAACCTCACGATGCGCGGCGACCAATAGACATAGTCCTCGCTGAGGTGGTCGGCAAGGGCGATGTCGTGGATGCCGTAGTGTTCCAACGGCAGCACAAATCGGGTGCGGTTCAGGTCGTCTTTGGTGATTTCGTTGGCGCGATATTGCTCCCAAAGCCGTTCATTCAGAGGATGATACACTTCGTGAAACTCGTGGGCGTTAGGTATGCCGAGGCTTTTCAGGTCGTATTTTTCGTAAATGCGCTCAAAGGCGACTTCAGCGGCGGCATCGAAGTCCCACAGGGTGCGGTCTAAGTCGAAAAAGATGTGTTTGTATTTTGATTTCCCAAGCATTTGCCTTTGCCACTCAAACAGGGCCACCGCCGCGGCGTGACTGACATTGAGCGAGCGCGTGGGACCTGGCACGGGGATATACACCGTCATGTCGCATTGCGACAAGATTTCTTCCCTAATGCCTTGCCTTTCGTTCCCAACGACAAACGCAATGTTTTCAGGGAGTTGCGTGTCGTAAATACAAGTCGCCTCATGGCTCGTCTCGATGGCGACGATGGTCTTGCCTTCGGGAACGATTTTGCGCAAGTCGTTTTCTTCGCTGAAATACCAGCGGATGTTGTCGCGGCTGGAGGCGGCGGCACGGCGCACCTTGCCGAGGCGGTGCTCGTCTTCGTTGCCCAAGAAACACACTTCCGAAGCCCCGATGTTGTCGGACAGGCGGATCATGGCTCCGATGTTGTCGGGGGTCAGGAGGTGGTCGGCGATGACGATGGGGCGGGGAATGCGCTCAAAAAGCCGCTCGGGGGCAATTTTGGAGAACAAGTCGTTGGATTTCAGATAGGTCATGGTCGTTTATTGAATGAGTATTTTCCTTACGAGGACTTGCGATTGGGCGGCGATTTGCAGGAAATACAGCCCTTTGGGCATGGCGTTGCACTGTAATTGCGTCTTCCCAAAACTCTCGCCTTGCATGATGATTTGCCCCAAGCTATTGAAAACGACATACTTGAACGGTTGCCCAAGGTCGATGTGGAGCATGTCGTGGACGGGATTGGGGAACACTTTCACTTCTTCTCCCGCTTCGTCTAAGCCTACTGAGGTGACTTCCACTGTGGCAAAGGCAGGAAGCGTACACTGATGTGTGGCCGTGAGTGCAACGACGCTGTAAGTGTGTGTGCCTATGCCAATCAACTGGGTGAATGAAGTGCCCGATTGGGTGGAAACGATTTCACCGTCGAGGCGGATGACATAGCTTTCGGCGGCTTCCAATCCTGACCAAGAGAGCGTGACCTCGTTGAGGTTGACTTGTGCTTGCAGCTCAAGCGCGGGCAAGAAGACGACCTGCTCCGATGAGGGGAATTGCACGTCGTCGAGCCAGCAGCAGTCGTCGCCGTAGGTGCCGTTGCTGTCTTTCATGTAGATCCATTTGAACTTGTGGGTGCCGGCGGTCACGGGGAAGGCTTCGCGGCTCCAGTCCACTTCGCCCGACCATTCGCCCATGGCGGCGTTGTCGATGTAGAAGGTGAGTTTGTCCTTGTTGGCCTCGGTCGAGAGTTTCTTGAAGAAGCTGATTTGTCCGTTTTCGCTGACTTCGATCTCCACTTGCAGCGTGGTGAGGTTGGCATGGCCGATGGCTCCCGACCGAGCGCTGTAGGTGCCTGTGTTGGCCGTGCTGCCGTCGACGAACCAATGGGCACTACCTAAGCTTTCCCAGTTGAAGGCTGAGAAGTCGCCGGTCTCAAAGGTCTCCTTGGCCGCGCCGATGTTGAGCAGTTCGATGCCTTCCAACCCGTAGTTTTCGGCCTCGAGGAGATAGAGCACTTCCAAGGTGGAGTTGTTGGGCAGCTGTGATGAGGTGGTGAATGAAGCCGTAACGGTGGCGGTGTTTCCGGCATGGATGTCGCCAATGGAATGTATTACAGTGTTGAAATGCAACTCGTTGGTACTGCTGTAGAGTTGCAGCCAGGCGTTATGGGCATCGGATGAGCCGATGTTTCTGATGCCGACGAGGAGTTGCCCGTTCTCGCCTGGGTTGACCGTAGCAAGCGGTCGGAAGTCCGTCAAAATGAACGCAGGAGCGTGGAGCGTCATTCGGAATTGGCTTGTCCAGACGTGGCTGCCTGCTGTGCAAGTGACGTTGAAATAGGCTTGCGTTCCGTCGGCAACCGTTTCGCTGACAGCGATTTGGAACCCGTTGGCGATGGTGTATTCCGTCATGGCGGCGAGGCTCGGAATGGTGGCCGTGCCGCTAATGATGTCCACATCGGGCGAATCGGTGCCGAGTGACACTTGCACATTGGAAGCGGCTTCGTTGCCTATGTTCTTGATGGTCAAGTCGATGCCGAAGGTTTCGCCGTAGTCGGCTTGGCCGTTGGCATCGTTGATGGCAAAGTGGTCGTAGGTGAGGAACGGCCCGTTGGCTGGGATGATCTCGATGTCGCGTACTTCCGTCACTTTGTTGAATCCCGTCACCACAAGCTGTGCCGTTCCCGTTTCTTCGGGGCTTTCGAAGTTGAGCGTCCCCTCGCCGTTGACGATGGGTGTGCAGCACAGCACCTGCCCGTCGACCGAGAGGGTGGCTAAAGCGTAGTCGGCCTCAACCGAAATGTGCAATTCGCTCTGTCCGAGGAAGATGGCTTCAGGTTGGCAGATGATGTTCAGCTCGGAGGGGGTGTCGGTGCGGAGCATGAGGCTTGGGTCGCCGAAGAGGATCCATGTGTTGTGGGTGGCGCCTTGGTCGCTGGGGAAGAGGTCGAGAATCTTCATGTTGCCGTTGAGCGAAGCCCCGCCAAGAGTGTGGTGGTACTGGTCGGCAGAGCGCCATTCGCAAAGCACGTCGACCATCTCGTCCTGTCCTGTCATGGGAGGTTGCCACGGTTGGCTGGTCCAGCTGAACATGCCGCCGATGGCACCTGTGGGAACGCCTGTCGCGTTGTTGACGGCACGCATCCAAGCCTCGGCGAAGCAGTCGACGTCAAACTTTCCGTTGAGGCAGGCCGTCGACCAGATGAAAGGCCATTTGTAGTCGTTCACCAAGGCGTTCACATGGCTGTTGGTGAAGCTGCCCACATACCATCCCGTGGTGGAGCCGTGGTTGCAATAGTTGCAGATGCCTGCGCCCGCGTTGAAGTTCTCGCTTAGCATGGCGGCATTGGTGCCCACGCCCACGCCTTGGTAGTGTTGCGAAACCTCGCTGTAGGTGTAGTGCAGCAAAGTGTCGCGGATGTATTCAATATGCTGATAGTCAGACTCTCCGCCGTTGTGTCCGCTGCCTGCGCCTTCGGTCGAGCCAATGCCGATGCCTTTGCCGAGCCAGTCGGCACTCGTGGTGATGTCGCGCTCGTAATAAACCACCTTTTCGACTTGATGCTCCACGTCGGCCACGCTTTCGGCGGAGAAGCGTCCGACAAGGATTTCGGGATAATAGTCGTTGCCTTCGAGTTGGCCAAACCAGATGTCGGAGGCACCGCCGTTCATGGCTTTGGGCGTGAGGTCGTTGTAGTCGCCGACGAGCAACACATAGCAAAGGTTCTCATCTGGGGTGTTGTAGCGGCTGAGAATGAACGACTTGATTTGTTCGGTGTTGTTGCCGCCAATGTCGGAAAGGCTGACTATCGTGGTCGGGCGGCCCGATGCGTTTTTCCAGTCGACGAAAGGCTGCATGGACTCCAAATAGGGGTCGGCGCAAATCACTAACATCTCACCCTCGTCGGCAATGAAAGTGTATTTTGTGGCATTTTCCTTGAAGTTGAGGAAACGATGGCTGTACATGGCCTCGGTTTCGGGTGCGAGGCGGATGCGATTCGATTTCCGGCTTGCCTTCAGGTTGCTTCCGCTGTTGCCTATTGTCTTGAAACTCAGCGTTAAACCGGTAAAAACGCGCAAGGTTCTCGTGACGGCGTTGTAGGCGAAAGGATACACTAAGATGTTTTGCCCACGGAAGTCGCGGAGGATGTAAGGTGTGTCCAATAGGGCCTGATGGCAGGGGAAGAAACGGTTTTGGCCATAGGTCTCGCCATAGCGGAAAGGCACCGTCGAGGGGTCGGTTTCGCGGCTGAGGTTGCCTTTGGACGGGGCAATCTCGATGTTTTCAAAGTCTTGATATTGAGCGTCTTTAACTTGAATTTCCATCTCGGCCATGTCGTCGATGAGCATAGGGATGGCAAACAACGGTAGGTCGGGTGCGCCTTCCACAAGCATCGAGGCCATCTTGGGCACGGTGATGACGTATTGCGTGCCTTGGGGCGTGGCGACCTCCTCCTTGAAGAAGCCGTTCAGCTTGAAGCTGACGATGGATTCTTGGCCCGACGCGGAAAGCAGTTTTGCGGTTGGGGCAACGGGGACGGCACTTCCTGTGGCAACCCATTCTTGCGCGAAGCCATTGAAACTCAAAAGGATAAAGGTCAGTGTAAGCAGTCGTGACAGCGTTTTCATATCGGTCTTGTTTTGGGCTTTTCAGCATTTTGCTGCAAAGATAAACCAAAATCGCAAAACCCGCCGTGTCGGGGGCGGGTTTTGCGATAAAAAATCAAATAGTCTGTTACGATAAGGTCTGAGGCTCAGGTCGATGACCGTCAGTCGACATTCTTGTGCAGATAGGAATTCTCGTTGCTGATGCCGTTATTGGAAGTCGAGTAGTGCGACATGTCGCTGCTTTCATTAGCTTGGCTGATTTCCACATTGCGGCGCAGGTAAGCGGGTTGGTTTTCAAGCTCCTCCAATCCGCGAGTGGTCCTAAAGTTCATGCTCAAGGCGCGGAGACGTTGTTTCTTCAGCTCCTCCTTGGGGTCAACAATCTTGACTTTCTTCGCCTCAAGCACGGCTACTTCCTGTTCCGTCTTGGTCTGCACTTCTTCCTTGGTGATGATGCGCGAGGTGATTTCGAAGCCATCGTCGTCGTTGCCGTTGGAACGGAAAGGATTGTCGAAGACCCTCACGTTGGGACGCTCCTCTTCATAATAAGAGGTGTGTTGCGTTTCTTGGACGGGGATGAAGGGCGTCGGCTCAACGATTGGCTCGACGATAGGCTCTTCCTCGATAGGCTCTGCTTCTTCTACAGGCTCAGGCTCAATGTACGTTTCGGTTGGCTCTTCCACATCAAACAAGGAATGCACGGTCTTCTCCTCGTGCGCGACTTGCGGTTGGGGAGCAGGCGTTTCCTCATGCTGGATGGAGGGCTGTGGTGTTTCGGCGACTTTGGCTTCCGTGTCAGGTGTCGTTGCTTCGCCTCTCACGTTGCCGTTCAGGTCGTAGACCTTCTTCGGCTGCACTGTGGGAATGGTCTGTTTCTCGTTCAGCACGGCGGTATAGGGACGGGCGTCGTGGTTGAAGCCGGTGGCAATTAGGGTGACGCTGAGGGCTTCGCCTAAGTTTTCGTCGGTGCCGTTGCCCCAGATGACATCGGAGTTGTTGCCGCAGGCGTTTTGGGCGATTTCGAGGATCTCGTCCACTTCGTCTAACGACACCTCGTTGGTGCCCGAGGTGATGTAGAGCAGGATGTTTTTCGCGCCCTCGATGTTCGAGTCGTTGAGCAAGGGCGAGTGGATGGCGTCCTTGATGGCCTTCTCGGCACGGTTTTCGCCTTCGGCGGTGCCCGAACCCATGATGGCCTTTCCGCTTTCCTTCATCACGGTCTTGACGTCTTCAAAGTCGACGTTGACATAGCCGGGCACGGTGATGATTTCGGCGATGCCGCGAGCAGCCGTGGCCAACACGTCGTCGGCTTTCTTGAACGCCTCGGAGAGCTTCATGTTGCCGTACTGGTCGCGGAGCTTGTCGGTGCTGATGAGGATGAGCGTGTCGACACATTTCTTGAGTTCCTCTATGCCGTTGAGGGCCTGCAACTTGCGTCGGCGGCCTTCGCGTTCCATCGGCATGGTGACGATGCCCACGGTGAGGATGCCCTTGTCTTTGGCCAATTTGGCCACGACGGGTGCCGCGCCGGTGCCGGTGCCGCCGCCCATTCCGGCGGTGACGAACAGCATCTTGGTGTCGTCGTCGAGCAGGGCCTCAATCTCGTCGCGGCTCATCTCGGCGGCTTCGCGCCCGATGTTGGGGTCGTTGCCGGCACCCAACTCGCGCTTGCCGAGGTGGACGGTGGTTTTCACGTTGCTTTTCAGCAAAGCTTGGTGGTCGGTGTTGCAAAGGACGAAATCAACCCCTTGGATGCCCTCTTCCATCATGTGGTTGACGGCGTTGCCGCCGCCGCCGCCCACACCGACGACTTTGATATAGTTGGGCTTGGCCTCGTCGACGGGCTTGAACATCTCGTCTTGTTTGTTGATGGTCATGTAATCTTCTGCCATAATCGTTGATTTTATAAGGGGTTAGTCAATGTCGTCGGGATTAAAGATCTCGGTGAAAGAAGTGACGATTTTCTTCAAATCGAGAACCTTTTTCTTTTTCTTCCTAGTGGTGGTTTCTTCAGTCTCATCGTTGGTCTCGGCAACGATGGTTTCTGAAGCAGTGTCTTTTGCCATTCCGGTGCCAACTTCAGGGCTTGTTTGTCCCATTTCGATAGGTTTGATGGCATTCAGATGTTCGTCGTGTTCCATGCGGGCGATGGTTTCGATGACAAGGCCGATGCCAGTGGAATACATGGGGCTTGCCATCTCTTTCATCGTGGTGCTGTTGAGGTGTTCGCTGGGGTATCCGATGCGCACTTCCAATCCGGTCTTGAATTCGGCCAGTTGTTGGATGTAATTCATCAAGGCACCACCACCGGTGAGGACGATGCCAGCGATGAGTTGGTTTTCCGACTTTGCCTTTTGGATTTCATAGTTGACCAATTCGAAGATTTCTTCCAATCGGGCTTGGATGATGTTGGCTAAGTTCTTGAAGGAGATTTCTTTGGGCTCTCTGCCACGGATGCCAGGGATGGAAACCACTTCGTCGTCGCGGTTTTTGCTGGCTAAGGCCGAGCCGAACTTCACCTTCACCTCTTCGGCATAGTGCCTGATGATGGAGCATCCCGTGCAGATGTCTTCCGTGATGATGTTGCCGCCGAAAGGTATCACTGCGGTGTGCTGGATTTTCTTGTCCTTGAATATGGCGATGTCGGTGGTGCCTCCACCGATGTCGACCAAGACCACGCCGGCGTCCTTCTCCTCTTCGTCGAGTACGGCTTGTGCCGAGGCGATGGGCTCAAGAATCATATAGTCCATTTCGAGACCGGCTTTCTCGATGCACTTCAAGATGTTCTTGGCTGCCGAGGTCTGGCCGATGATGACATGGAAATTGGCTTCGATCTTGTTGCCCAACATGCCTACGGGATTGGAGGCCAGCTCGCCGTCGACGTAGGTGTCTTGGCGGATGACGTCGATGATTTCTTCACCTGGGGTCATGTTGATTTTAAAGGTGTCGTTGCGCAGGCGTTCGAGTTCAGCCTCAGTGATTTCGGTTTCGTGGTTGTCGCGCATCAATACGCCGCGGTGCTGCAGGCTCTTGATGTGTTGGCCGGCAATGCCGACGCTGACGCGGTTGATTTCCACGCCCGATTGTTCGGAGGCTTGCTTGACTGCCAGTTTGATGGCTTCCACGGTTTCGATGATGTTGGTGACTACACCTCTTTTCACGCCCGTGGAGATGGTTTTGCCGTAGCCGAGAATCTCGATTTTCCCGTTTTCGGCTTTCTGGCCTACGATGCAGGCCACTTTGGTGGTGCCGATGTCTAATCCGACGATGATTTTTCCTTCGCTCATAGCATTATCGTTTTGTACAGACTATTTGATTTTTATAATTCAGATTGATGATTTTCGTTGCTTTGGTCTCAGGGCTTTTGATGCGCTGTTTCATGAAGATTTCCAGCCGATTCAACTTGTCGGCGGCGAGGCAGGTGTCGCCAAGGATGATGCGTGCATCGAGTCCTTTCACGGTGAGCTCAAATTGGTTGCGGTTGTTGCAATAGAGCTGTCCGGCGCAATTGGCGATGAATGGATTCTTTTCGATGGCCTCAAACCAATACAAGGCATTGAGCGCGTTTCGGTCGCCATCGAGGGTGTCGCTGAGTCGACGTGTGGTTGTGTCGTTGCCGAGGTCAAAATTGCCGCTGGCAATCAGCACATAAGGGGTGTAGCTGTGGCTCGATGGGAGCACGATTCCGTCGTGGGTGACGTACACCGAGTGGCCGTTCTTGCCGTATATCCTGAATTTGGGCTGATGTTCTTGGAAGGAGATGTTCAGGTTGCCGTCGAGGTCGATGTAGGCGGTGTTGCTCTCAATCCAAGGGTTGGCGTCGAGTTGCCGCTGGATTTTGACCATGTCGACGGTGCCGATTTTAGAGTTGCCGTATCTCTGCTCCATCATTTCGTGCAGTTCGTGCCTTCTCACAAAGCCGCTGTCAGGCTCAGCCGTGATGTTGATGGCCTTGAGAGGCGTTTCGAGGTAGTCTTCCCTTGCGAAGATGAACAAGACGACCAACGCTGCCGCCGTGACGACCCATAATACGATGCTTAATATCTTCTTTACCATGTCTTTATCAGTTTTTCCAAGGGTTCAACAAAACGGTCGATGTCGCCGGCACCCATCGTGACGAGCAGTTCGGGCCTTTTGCTGTCTATCAGGGCGATGAGTCCGGATTTGGGGCAGACTTGCTTGTTGGTCATCTGCACCTTGCCCAAGAGTGCCGTAGAGGTGATGCCCTCGATGGGTAGCTCGCGGGCGGGATAGATGTCGAGCAGGACAAGCTCGTCGGCCATGGCCAAAACGGTGGCAAACTCGTCCATGAAGTCGCGGGTGCGGCTGAAGAGGTGAGGTTGGAAGACGAGCGTGAGCCGTTTGTCGGGGAATGAGGTCTTGACCGCCGTCAGGCACGAGCGGATTTCTTCGGGATGATGCGCGTAATCGTCGATGTAGCAGTGCTTTTCGTTGTTGACGCGGACATCAAAGCGACGTTTCACGCCTTTGAAAGCGCCCAATGCGGCTGCGATTGACTCAGGCTCAAGGCCGGTTTGCCGTGCGGCGATGAAGGCTGCCGTGGCGTTCAGCACGTTGTGGTTTCCGGCCATGGGCAGGCGGATGGCGGTGCAGGTGCCTTCGCCCTCGATGGTGAAGTCGGTGACGCCTTTCTCCGACTTGACGATTTCGGCCTTGAAGTCGCAATGTTCGCCAAAACCGAAGCGAATGATATGCTCGGCTTGGATGTTCAAGCCTTCCTTGACGATGACATTGCCTTCGGTGAGGCGGGCAAAGTCGTTGAAACTCTGCACCAAGTGTTGCCTGTCGCCGTAGATGTCGAGGTGGTCGGCGTCGATGGAGTTGATGATGCTGACGGCGGGGTGGAGGCGCAGGAAGGAACGGTCGAACTCGTCGGCTTCGACGACCAAAAGGCTGTCGTCGGCCCTGCCGAGTAGCAGGTTGCTGCCGAAGTTGTTGGCGATGCCACCGATGAAGGCGGTGGTGTTGGTGCCGCAGGTGTGCAGGACATGGGCCACCATGGCCGTGGTGGTGGTCTTGCCGTGGGTTCCGGCTACGGCGATGGTGCGATGTTGCGCCGAGATGCGTCCCAAGGCTTCCGAACGTTTCAGGATGGGGACGTTGCGCTGGCGGAGGGCCGCAAACTCCTTGAGGTCGCTCGGGACGGCAGGGGTGTAGACGACAATCTCGATGAGGGCTGGCAATAGGGTGGGGTTGTCTTCATAATGGATTGCCATGCCCTCATCCTCCAATTGTTTGGTGAGCGGTGAAGGAGTGTGGTCGTAGCCTGCAACGGTGTAGCCCTGGCTGTGGTAATACCTTGCCAAGGCACTCATGCCGATGCCGCCGATGCCTAACATGTAGATGGTATGTCCTTCTCCTTTATTCATGTTCTTAACTCTAAACTCTCAACTTTAAACTCTCAACTACAACCTTAACAATATCATCAGCGGCATTCGGTCGGGCAAACTTGCCGATGTTGGTGCTCATTTTGGCCTGCAACTCGCGGTCGTCCTTCAGCCTGAACAAGGCGGGGACGAGTTCCTGCTCCGTGTCGGCGTTGCGCACCATGAGGGCGGCTTCGGCGTCGACGAGCTGCTGGGCGTTCTTGGTCTGATGGTCTTCGGCGGCGGTGGGCAGTGGCACGAAGATGACGGGCTTCTGCACCAAGGCCAATTCCGAAATCGACATGGCGCCGGCACGCGAGACGACTACGTCGGCGAGGCCGTAGGCCAAGTCCATGCGGTCGATGAAGACGGTGGGCTTCACTTGGTTTTCCAATCCCAACGCTTTCACTTCGGCTTGTGCTTGGTCGATGTAGGTCTTTCCCGTCTGCCAGATGAGCTGCAAGTCGCTGCCGCAGAAGGCGTTGAGCTGTGCGCTGATGCCTTTGTTGATGCCCAACGCGCCTTGGCTGCCGCCGACGAGGAGTGCCACGGGTTTCGTCGCATCGAGGCCGAAGTAGGCGGCGGCTTCGTCGCGGGTGCCGTTAAGGACGATGTTGGCCCTCAAGGGGTTGCCCGTGAAATGTATCTTTTCGGCGGGGAACCATTGGTCGAGGTGGCCGTAGGCCACGCAGATGGCTTTGGCCTTTTGGCCCACGTTGCGGTTGGTCTTGCCCGGATAGGAGTTCTGCTCCTGTATGACGGTGGGGATGCCGAGCCAGTTGGCGGCCTTCAGCGTGGGTCCGCTGGCGAAACCGCCCACGCCAATCACCACGTCGGGTTGGAAGCGTTTCAGGATGCGGCGGGCCTTGCTGAGGCTACTTGCCAACTTGAAAGGCAGCGTGAGTGCCGAGAGGTCTTTGGTCAGGCCGCTGATCCACAGGCCTTCAATCGGGTAGCCGGCTTTGGGTACACGCTCCATCTCCATGCGGCCTTTCGCCCCGATAAACAGGATGTCGGCCTCAGGGAATCTCCTTTTCAAGGCATCGGCGATGGCGATGGCGGGAAAGATGTGGCCGCCCGTGCCGCCGCCGCTAATCACGACTTTCAAGTTCTCTTTCATCTTCGGTAATTGCTTGTAGTTCTTGTTCTTTGCTTATGTCTTCGCTCTCGATGCTGCGGGTGACGCTCAGGATCATGCCCAAGATGAGTCCCGTGGCCATCAGCGAGGTGCCACCCATGCTGACGAAGGGTAGCGGTTGGCCCGTGACAGGCAACAGCCCGACGGAAACGCCCATGTTGACCATGGCTTGCACTATGATGAGGAATCCCAACCCGAATGCCATCAACGCGCCGAAGGTGAGCGGGCGTTTGCCCACGACCTTGATGACGCGGGTGAAGAGGATGACATAGAGCATGAGTACGATGATGGCGCCTACGATGCCGTATTCCTCCACGATGATGGCGTAAATGAAGTCGGAGTAGGGATGCGGCAGGAAGTTGCGCTGCTCGCTCTTGCCGGGGCCTTTGCCTATCACCGAGCCTGTGGCCACGGCGATGTCGGCGTAGGTGCGTTGCATGTGCTTGTCGTCGAAGGGGTTGACGTTTTCCTTGTCCTCGCTCATCGACTTCATTCGCCCCGCCCAAGTCTGGATGCGGTTCTGCTTCTCATGGTATTCGGTGGTTTTTTCGCTGATGGTGAGGGTTTGCTCGACGTCCTTCCTTCGGTGTTTGTTGTCGATGTTGGTCTTGACGGCGTCGTAGCCCAGGTATAACCCCATTCCCACGACACACAACCCTACTAAGGAAAGCAGGTGGACGAACTTCACGCGCCCGACGAAGAGCAAGACCATGCAAACAGCCACCAAGATGACGGCTGTCGAGAGGTTTTCGGAAAAGATCAGGCCGGCGGTTACGAGGATGGGAAGGGCAAGTTTAACGAGAAACTCCTTGAAGTTGTATTTCATGTCGCCCATCATCACGATTTGGCGGGCCAAATAGGTGATGAGGATGATTTTCGCCATTTCGCTGGGTTGGAACGAGAACCCTCCCACACTGATGGAACGGTTGGCGTCGTTGATGTTGCGCCCGAAAACGAGGGTGTAAAGCAATAGGGCCAGACATGGAATCATCAACAAAAAGGCCGCTTTTGCGTAATGCTTATAGTTGACTTTCGAGGCTGCAAACATCACGATGAAGCCAAAAAGCAACATGCCAAGATGTTTCACCAACACCTTTCCGGTGCTGCCTTGGTATTTGGTGACGGCTAAGGCACTGGTGGCGCTATACACCACTATCAGGGAGATGATACCCAACAGCAGAGCCACAATCCAGATGACCTTGTCGCCTTTCAATATTTTATTGACGATGTTCATTCTCCATTTGTTTTACGAAATCTTTATAGAATTTGCCACGCTCGATGTAGGTCTCGCCTTCGATGTCCGACTTGCATGCCGGCGAAAACAGCACGATGTCGTTTTCCTTTGCCATGAGCGAGGCCGTCGCCACGGCTTCTTCGATGTTGTCGACCTCGATGATGTCTTTCACGTCTTTTTGGAACGACTTTCTCAGGTTGCCGCCCTGGCTGCCGATACAAATCAAGGCCTTGACCTTCTTCTTGGCCACGCGCTTCAGCTCCTTGAAGTCGGTGTCGCTGTCGTTGCCACCTGCAATCCAAATCACGGGTTTGACGATGTTCTCGAAGGTGAACCAAGTGGCGTTCACGCTCTCGGCCCTCGCGTCGTCGTAATACATTACACCGTCGACGGTGGCCACAAAGTCTTGCCGGTGCTCGATGTTGTCGAGGTCGCTCAGGCTCTGCTTGATGTTCTCTTTCCTGATTTGCAATATCTTGGACGAAATGCCCGCCACCATGGTGTTGGGTTTCCTGATGCTCGTGTTGGTGATTTCTTCAATGTAATTCATGGGGGAGTTGTTCAGTTGTCAGTTGTCAGTTGTCAGTTGTCAGTTATCAGTTGTCAGTTGTTTAGCGGATTTTGAAGGTGATGAGTGTGAAGGCGGCCAAAAGGATGGTGACAATCCAGAAACGGATGGTGATTTTCACCTCGTGGTGGACGGTGTTGTGCCCTTCGCCGTGTCCTTTGAAGGTGACCGTCGAATTGGGCCAGGCCTTCTTGAAGTCGCTGTAGCTGGTGCGGAAATGGTCGTGCATGGGGCCTTTCTTCCAGATTCTGTGTCTCTTGCCGCGTTTGAGGAAGAGCTTCACGTCCAAGTCGGAAAGGATTTCGAAGAGGAACACGCCACACAGCAGGGGAAGCAGCAATTCCTTGTGCATGATGATGGCCGACACAGCGATGATGCCGCCAATGGTGAGGCTTCCCGTGTCGCCCATGAAGATTTGGGCAGGGTAGGAGTTGAACCACAGGAATCCGACGAGTGCGCCAACGAAGGCGGCCATGAAGACTACAACTTCTTCGCAACCAGGGATATACATCAGGTCGAAGTGGCTCGCCGTGACCGCGTTACTTGAGATGTAGGCGAGGATGACCAAGGTGAGTCCGATGATGGCCGAATTACCCGAGGCCATGCCGTCCATGCCGTCGTTGAGGTTTGAGCCGTTGCTGACTGCTGCCACGACGAAGACGGTGAGCAGCACGAGGAACACCCAGGCCAAGTTGTACATCCATTTCGGTCCCGCCCATTTGAAGAGGTCGGCATAGTTGAGGTTGTGGTTCTTCAGGAAGGGGATGGTGGTACGCGTCGACTTCACGTCGGGGCTTTTGACGACGATTTCCTTGTTGTTCTCAATCTTCAGTTGCACCGTCTCGTTGATTTGCACGGCGGGACTGAAACGCAGCGTGAGACCTACGATGAGGCCAAGCATCACTTGTCCACCCAACTTCACCACGGGCTTCAAGCCGTCTTTCTTGTGCTTGAAGGTCTTGATGTAGTCGTCGGCAAAGCCAAGGATGCCAAGGATCAAAGTGGTGACAACCATCAAGATGGTGTAGACGCTGTGCAACTTGCAGACGAGCAGCACGGGAACGAGGATGGCCATGATGATGATGACGCCGCCCATGGTGGGTACACCGACTTTTTGGGTGTTGTAGGGGTCGATGGACGCGTCGCGTTGCGTTTCGCTGATTTTCTTGCGCTTCAGAAACTTGATGAACCAGTTGCCGAACCACACCGCCACGACGAGGGCGATGATGACGGCCATTGCAGCGCGGAAGGTGACGTAGTTGAATACGCCCGCACCAGGGAAGTCGTGTTGGTCTAAATAATTGAACAGATAGTATAACATCAGTGTGCCTCCTTAAATGCTTCCGACAAGGCTTCCTTGTCGTCGAAATGGTTCTTTATTCCGTTGATTTCCTGATAGTTCTCGTGTCCCTTGCCTGCCAAGAGGATGATGTCGCCCCGTTTGGCCAAGGCCACGGCGGTGCGGATGGCCTCGCCACGGTTGGTGATGCTC
>FLNV01000609.1_pt1 | contig 15162 bp, 13 predicted proteins | sample 1140351 | NCBI WGS metagenome assembly FLNV01 (sample SAMEA3878207, study PRJEB12797) | bioreactor metagenome | biome: Moose rumen | place: Sweden | collected 2011-10 | reverse complement strand
CAGTATTTCAACGAATACTATGGCATCGCCCGCGACGAGAGCGACGGCCAGTGGCTCTCGCCCACCGCCATCTACGACCGTTTGCGCCGACTGGCCGGCAGCGGCCTCCGTGCCAACGGCGTCGCCGCTTTCGGCCGCTATCTGAAGAACATCCCTGGCCTGCAGCAGAGGCGTATCACCACCGGTCGCCTGTACTTAGTGTACGAGAAATGACAGCAACCGCATACATTGCCTGCCGCTGCATGCACAATATAAGTCATTCATTATTAGTGTAATGTAAGCAGTGTAACTGAAATTTATGCAATCAGAAAAGAATACAGAATTTGTTTAGTGTTTACTAATGGGAAGATATAGAATGGTGATAACTCCACACCAGAAGCTATGGAGCGTAGATTTTAAAGAGATATGGCGCTACAGAGACCTGATAGAGCTGTTCGTCAAACGTAATATTGTAGTACAATATAAACAGACGATCCTTGGGCCGTTGTGGTATATCGTACAGCCATTGCTCACTGTGATAATGAACATGGTGGTGTTCGGCGGAATCGCTCACATGAGCACCGATGGCATGCCGCAGGCACTGTTTTATATGGCAGGAAATGTCTGTTGGTTTTATTTTTCAGATTGCTTGAATCAGACATCCTCGACGTTCACGGCCAACCAGGCAATGTTCGGAAAGGTCTATTTTCCCCGCTTGGTCGTGCCGATAAGCACTGTTATCAGCAATCTGTTGCGTTTCGGAATACAGCTTGGTTTGTTCGTGGCTTTCTATCTCTATTTCTTTTTCAGTGGCAGTGATATCTGCCCCAACTGGGCAGTCTTTCTGGTTCCGGTCTTTATTGTCATGCTGGCAGGCTTGGGGTTAGGTTTTGGTATCCTTGTTTCGTCGATGACGACGAAGTATCGTGACCTAACCATACTATTCACCTTTATAGTGCAGCTTTGGATGTATGCCACCCCTATCGTTTACCCTATCTCAATGGTGCCCGAAGGTACGCTGCGCACACTTATCATGGCAAATCCTATGACCTCTGTCATCGAGGCCTTCAAGTATGCCACATTGGGGCAGGGCTATTTCTCATGGCTTGCCCTGGGCTATAGTTTCGCTTTCATGACCATTCTCCTCGTGTTTGGCATCGTTGTCTTTAACAAAGTCCAGCGCTCGTTCATGGATACGGTGTAATTATTTGTTGGAACGAGAAAAGAGTATTTAGAAAAGCAATTCTTGGTTATTTCTGAAAATTTCTTTCCAGAAAAGATGAACGCAATAGAATTTGAAAATGTAGGCAAGCAATACCGCCTCGGTCTTGTCTCAACAGGCACCATAAGTCACGACCTGAACCGCTGGTGGACGATGAACATCCTTCGCCGAGAGGATCCATATCTGAAGATTGGTGAGACAAACGACCGTTCCCATAAAGGCTCCAGCGACTATGTGTGGGCATTGAAGGACATCAACTTCAAAGTCGAGCAAGGCGATGTAGTTGGTATTATTGGCAAAAACGGTGCAGGCAAGAGCACCTTGTTGAAGCTGCTCAGTCGTGTGACTGCTCCAACTACAGGCCGCATTATTGCCAATGGCCGCATTGCTTCGCTCCTTGAGGTCGGCACAGGCTTCCACCCCGAGATGACTGGACGTGAGAATATCTACATGAACGGTGCCATTATGGGTATGACCAAGCAGGAGATTGGCTGCAAACTCGACGAGATCATTGATTTCTCCGGTTGCGAGCGCTATATCGACACCCCCGTCAAGCGTTACAGCAGTGGTATGACCGTCCGCCTCGGCTTTGCTATCGCCGCCCACCTCGAGCCCGAGATACTCGTCGTTGACGAGGTACTCGCCGTCGGTGATGCCGAGTTCCAGAAGAAAGCCATCGGGAAGATGAAGGATGTGAGCCAGGGTGGGGGACGCACCGTATTGTTCGTCAGCCATAATATGATGGCTGTGAAGAGCCTTTGTCAGACGGGAATTATTTTGGAAAACGGCACGCTGAAAGAAGCGGGAAACGTAGATGACATTGTGTCACACTACCTGCGTGGCGATAGTGCTGTAGAGAATCATAAGACTTGGAATCAGCCGCAAATAAGAAAGGACGGTTTCGAGCTGTTGGAGATTGGTGTGCGTAAGAGAGGCGGCGACTATACCGACACCATGCGGGTGGATGATGAGCTGGAGCTGACCGTCAAGTATCGCATCACCCAGCCATACGAACAGTTGCACCTCACCTTCCACATGAAGAATGAGCAGGGACAGAAGATGTTCTCTTTCAGTGGTGGCAGTCAGCTTGATAGAAAACACGATGTGGGCGTCTATGAGCAGACCTGTCACCTGCCTGCCAGCTTCTTTAACTGGGGCAACTACTCCCTTGATATGTATGTTGTGGAGAACCGCCGTCGTGCTTTCCTCATTGATAACGATACCGTGTCATTCACCCTTTCTAATCGCGAGGCATCGTTAGGCAGCTGGATGGGCAAGGAACCAGGCGATATCACCCCTCGGTTTGCATTTGAGGGAGGCCGAGTCCTATAACGAAGTCAGGATGTTAAGCCATTTCGTAAAGAATTGCAGTCAACCTTTGGCCCGTCATAAAAAAGACGTATAAAATTTGGACGTTCTAAAAAATAATCCTATCTTTGCAGAAAAATAAAGAAAAAGCAGCGCTCGGGTTTATGTTACAATCTATAGAACTAGTTAATTTTTTTAGTTTTCGTTCAGCGAGAGTAGAACTGAAAGAATTCAATACGCTGATAGGCATCAATGGTTCGGGAAAGTCCAATTTCCTGAAAGCAATGAGTGTATTGAAGGCTGTTCTGACAGAAGGGGGATTGCAAGAGCTGATAATTAACGAATGGGGAGGTTTTGATGCAGTGCTTTATGCTGGCGTTCCTTTAGATGAAGCGGCACCGAGCATCAAGCTGCGCTATGAGTTTATTCCAGAGAAAATAAGTGGCTATGGTTATGTCTTTACAGAACCGGTCATATATCAGATACGATTTGATAAAGTGGCCTCTACGCAGAATTACTCCATATGCGAGACCCTAAAAACTCGTTCTGGATACACCTATTTCAGAATGAATCGGGGACGAGGATTTGCTATGGAAGGTGCCTCAAACAACCAGCACAAGGTGGTTTATCAGCTTGAGGACGAAGGGAATTCTCTGTTTAACCAGTTAGTGGACAAAGACCGATATATCCAGATTTTTGCTTTGAGGGAGGCTTTGAAGGGTGTCGCTGTATATAGCTATTTTGACACTACTGTCAAGAGTGCTATCAGGAAGCCCGTCATTCCTACCACTGCAGTTCGTTTGCTGGCTGATGGCACAAACCTGCCGCAACTGTTGAATCGAATTAATATAAGTAACAAGGCTCATTTTGCATCCATCAAGAAAGCGCTTAATGCAGTTAATCCCCATTTCACTGGCATTGATTTCAATATGTTGGGGCCAAATATAGAGCTGATGCTTGAAGAAAGCAAATTGTTGAGGTCTGTTCACGTGACGCATATTTCGGATGGTACGTTGCGGTATTTATGCCTTTTGGCCATCATCTGGAACGCCCAACGGGGGACCGTGGTCTGTATTGATGAACCTGAGATAGGCTTGCATCCTGATATGATTGCCGAGATAGTTGACGGAATAAAGGCAAACTGTCGTGAGACACAATTTGTCATATCGACCCATAGCGAATATGTATTGAATCAGGTATCAGTAGACGAAGTAATGGTCTTTGATAAAGACGAAAGCAATGCAACACAGGTAGAAAGCTTCCCTGATGAGGATTTCCGCCAGTGGGCTGCATCTTATGCTACGGGCAGGCTTTGGCGGAATGGTGACTTGGGGGGAAATAGGTATTAGAGGCTGGAAATAAAATGCGAAACAAAAAAGTAATATCAGCATCGTCTCTTCCCCGGCGTAATGTGATGGAGATTAGCAAGCCCAGTGTGGAATTGGCTCGTTTGTACAAATTGAGTGGAAAAGAATATCATAAGGTAAGTGAGTTTGTTAAAGTATTCCCCTTGCTTGATTCTCAACAGCTAAAAGTTTATTTTGAGGAATATTCCCGGCTAATAGCAGCCTTACAATAAGATTCACACATATTGTTTTTCTTTTAGGGTGGCTCCATGCCATCCCTTTTAAGTGTTGTAATATGAATAGCCCACATAGCGCAGCAAAATACCCCGACTTTATGGTCAGCATTCGTTGCATGACCTACAACCATGCACACTATATCACGGATGCTATGGATGGCTTCTGCATGCAGCAGACCACCTTTCCATACGTCGCCATCATCGTCGATGACGCCTCGACCGATGGCGAGCCAGAGGTAATACGCAATTACCTTTCAGAGCATTTCGACCTTGACGAAGACGGCATCGCCCGCCAATGGGAAACCGACGATGCCCATTTCATCTACGCCCGTCATAAAGAGAATCAGAACTGCTATTTTGCAGTTATACTGCTTAAATATAATTTCTGGCAGGCAAAGAAAGCCAAAGCACCATTAATGAAAAAATGGGCAGATGCCAAATATATAGCTATGTGTGAAGGAGATGACTATTGGATTAGTTCAGACAAGTTGCAGAAACAAGTTTCTTTCCTTGAAAAAAACAAAGAATTCGTGATGTGTGGCCACGACTATAAGATCTTCTTTGAGCACACTCACACATTCTTTAAAGAAACTGCTTACCAAAAACTTGAACATCTACCTTTTACTTACGACCTTGACAATTTTTTCAAAGGCGATTATACCCAACCGCTCACCTGTATGTACCGCAACCATGACAGGAGTTTAAGCATCCCTTTCGGATATAAATACTATCGCGACAGGGTTTTCTTTTATTACGTGTTAAAAGAGGGCAAGGGTTGTATTCTTCCCGAAATCATGGGTGTATACAGGAAACATTCAGGTGGTATCCTTTCGGGAAAATCAGCTTCAGAGAATTACCACATCTATATGTCGATTGCTGTCCAAATTTACAACAAAGAGGGTGACGGACGAGCCTTGGTTCTGTTCAAACGGCATGCTCTTGGCTATTTAAGTCATTTATGGATGACTGAGGAGAAAAAGCAGATTCCTAAGAATGTTGTCCAAATGGCACACATGGCTCCCTTGTCCACAACGACAGAGGTTGTCGGATCATTTCTTTTCTCTTTGTTATCGGGAAAGATGCATCAGTTATACCATCAAATAAAGTTTTAACCTTGCGAACCACAATCGTATATTCCATAGTTAGTGGCAATGATGACACCTATCTGGAGCAGTTGCTGGTAAGTCTTTATTCTGTACGCATATACCATGCAGATGCAGAAATTGAGATTGTAACAGATGACTTTACCTATGCCACACTTACAGCCAACCGGGCACAAGTCTTTCAATATGCAAATAAGGTTACGGGATTTCCCTGCCCCAGTGGATATAACAAGATGCAGCGCTCACGTTATCTGAAAACGAACTTGCGCCGTTTTGTAAAGGGAGACTATCTTTTTATAGACTGCGATACTGTTCTTTGTGAGCGACTGAATAACATAGATAGGTTCGATGGGGATCTTGGGATGGTGGCTGATCTTAATGGTCAGCTTGCCCTAAACGAGCGTTCTGTGATAGAGAAATGTACAAAGGCAGGATTCGCAAACGTCGAAGGGCAGCCTTATTTCAATAGCGGGGTCATTTATGCAAAAGACACCCCCGCGGCTTATAGGCTTTATGCAGAATGGTATCGCTTGTGGTGTGAGGCTGATGCTCGGGGATGTTCTTATGACCAGCCAGCCCTTTGTCAGGCAAACATAAATCTTGGATTTCCAATCAAAGAGATGTCTGGCATCTGGAATTGTCAGTTCAAATTTACTACAGGGTATAAATATTTGAATCATGCAAAAATTGTTCATTATTATTCTAACAATGGGCAAGGTAGTAACGATTTTCAGGAACGCATATTTGAATATGTGAAAGAGCAAGGTCGTGTCGATGCTGTTGTTGACCGCATGATACGCCATCCTCGTACTATTTTTTATACAGCAGTAACTATTTCACCAGACAAAGCTTTTGAATTCTTCAGTTCAGAAATGATACATTATTTCTTCAATGTCCCGCCGTTATACAGAATGATGTGCTTTATGGCGAGAATTTTAGAAATGCCCATACTTTTTTTCAGTAATCTTAAAACAAAGTTTTCCAGATGACCCCAAATGTCAAAAGAGTGTTGCCAGGAATTGACGTATTGAAGTTTTTTCTTGCAATACTCATCGTTGCTGGGCATTGCTCGTTATTTGAGGAGCTACCCGATGTTTTTGTTTTGCAAAATCGACTGAATTCCATTGCGGTCCCTATATTTTTTGCAACATCAGCGTATCTTTTTTTTCGGAAATTGCAATCTACTCCGAATGACAATATAAGCGATGTCTTACAACATACCATAAAAAGACAGGCAGTTTTGTTCTTATTTTGGTATATATTGATGCTGCCGATGACTTATGTCAAGTGGTTCAGTATTGCGACACTAAAAGAAACTTTTTTTGCAATCCTGCTTTCCTGTACTTTTCGAGGTTATTGGTTTATCAAGGCTCTACTTATCAACACTGTTATCGTATATCTGTGTAAGGGGACAAGAAGTCTGTGGATATGCACTTTGATAGCATTAGTAGTTTACCTTTTCTTTTCCTATAATTATATATATAGCTATTACCCTGCAGGTCTTGCATTAAGGCCTTATTATAGCTTTTATTATCATACACTTTACTTTTGTGTTGGGGCTCTTTTTGCTCGATATCAGGACTGTCTACATTTTGAAAGGTGGTCTATAAGTTTACTTATAACATTGTGGGGACTATTATATGTCGCGGATTATGTTACAGGTATTGACCCCATATTTCGGTTACTTTCTATATTGCTTATTTTCCCTCTGTTTTATCGCATGGGGGGGGTAAATCCATCCATTGGCAAGAGTATGCGTGCAATGAGTATCATATTCTATATGGTGCAGTTCGTCCTTATTTGGCTGTATGATGAGAGGTGTAAAGCTTTTTTGGATGCCGAATCTGATACTTTCGCAGTGTTTCAATACAGTGTCGTTCGGTTCTTTGCCGTATTATTTTTCAGCATAGCCATTGCATGGTTCATTATGCGGGGAGAAAAGAAACCTGCATTGTCATTTCTGAGATACTTGCACTAATATGTTTCCGTTAGTTTCGGTCATTATCCCAGTTTACAACGCTGAGAAATATCTGGGGCGTTGCTTGGAGTCTGTGCTCGCACAAGACTACCCGAATCTGGAGATTGTGCTTATAGACGATGGAAGTACGGATGCCTGCCCTGGTATTTGTGACACCTACCAACGGACAAATCGCCATATATATGTGGAGCATATTCCCAATGGTGGAGCGTCGATGGCACGAAAGAAAGGACTGGAGTCGGCACAAGGTGAATATGTTTGTTTTGTAGATAGTGATGACTATGTCTCGACAAATTATGTGTTGGAGTTGTATCGTATTATTCAGAAATACGGAATAAGGATTAGTGCATGTAATGTTTTGCGTATACATGAAAATGAGAAACGGAGCTCAAAAACTTGCATGTATGTGGATGAATTATTGCCATTTGAAAAACTAATGCCACGTTTCTTTAAGTATGAGTTCTGGGGATTTCCAGGAATGCTGTATCATTACTCGGTATTCAAAAACCTCATATTCCCCAAAGCAACTCTGAGCGAAGATTATTATGTCAAAGCACAATTGTTTTGTCAAGAACGTAAGATGGCTGTCACATCGGCTTCTTTGTATTTCTATGAGTACCATCCGTCATCGCTCTCACATACCAAACTTTCTGCCCGCGCTTTTGAGGAATTTGAGAATGTAAAAGCGGTTTATGATTTAGCCCTGCAGCATTGCCCCGAATATGCCGATTACGCTCTCTCCAATGTAGTGGAAACGATTGTGAAGCTTTCGACAATGACGGCAAAGGATAATCAAGGCAAGTTCCAGCTACAATATGCTCCCCTCAAGTTGTTTCTGCATAATCATAAGGAAGAAATAGCAGCCTGTGAAATTCTTAACAAGCATGTGCGCCTCCTGGCCAAGGGATTTGTAGACTGGCCACGGCTTACTAGGTTGATTAGCAGATGGCTTATTAATGGTTGAAAAACTTGTAAATTGTGATAGTCTATTATGAGTTTAGGCGGTGAGACCAATCGAAAAAAGCATATACTCTTCTTTGCAGAAAAACTTTATGGCGGTGGCGTAGAGAAAATCTTGCAGGTTATTCTTCGCAATTTTGACTATGAAAAATACGACGTTACGCTCTATTCAAGTTTGGACGAGCCACTTCGTGTTGGTTTTTATCCGCAGCATATCAGGCACTACCATTATTTCTCGTCTACAGAATCTGGCATTTTTGCAACAATCGCAGCAAAAATCTGCAACAAGATAAAACTACTGGTTTATTACCACTTGCCTCCAGAATGGTTTTATCGATTCTTTATTCGCAGGACTTACGATGTGGGAATTGCTTTCATCGAAGGCTATGCTACAAGGATATTAAGTGGCGCGCCGAAAAGTATGAAAAAACTGGCATGGGTGCATACGGATATGGAAAGCAATCACTGGACTAAGGTTTCGTGGATTAGTGCAGAAGAAGAAAAGAAAGCTTATAGGAATTCATTTGGGAGAATAGTATGCGTATCAGATGTTGTCAAGCAAAAGATGGTGCATCTCTGTGGAAGTGATAATAATATAAGTGTTCTCCACAATCCTATAGAACGTGAAGTTGTAAGGAAAAGAGCCCAAGAATCGATAGAACTTCCCTTTGCACACAAAGCACATCATGCCAAAATCATCACAATGGGGTCACTTATAAACATAAAAGGGTATGATAGGCTTCTTCGGGTTGTCAAGAAACTACATAATGAAGCTGTTGGTTTTGAACTAAATATTCTTGGTGAAGGCCCTTTGAAATCGGAATTAGAACTGTTTATTAACCAAAACAGCCTTTCTAATTCCGTTCATTTATTAGGCTATAAAGAAAATCCGTACCCCTACTTGCAGAATAGTGACCTGTATGTTTGTTCTTCTTATGCCGAAGGCTATAACACGGCCATAACGGAGGCTCTTGTTTTAGGCAAGGCTGTTGTTTCAACCGAATGTTCTGGTGCTAAGGAGCAACTGGGGGAGCATAATGAATGGGGTATCTGCACTCCCAATACAGAGGAAGGACTTTACGAGGGTATCAAGCAAATGTTATCAAATGATACACTTGAGTACTATACTCGTCAGGCTCAAATAAGAGGGCAAATGTTTACATTGGAAGAAAGTATGACAGCCATATACAAACTTATAGACGAATGATTTCTATTGTTATTCCTGTTTATAATGCTGAGTCCTATCTTGATGAGTGTGTCAGCTCTGTTATTTCCCAGACATATCAAGATTGGGAGTGTATTCTTGTCGATGATGGCTCAACGGATGGCAGTGCAGATATATGCGATAAGTGGTGTGCCAAAGATTGTCGTATTAGTGTGATTCATCAGGAAAATCGGGGAGTTTCGACTGCTCGGAATCAGGGCATTGAAAAGGCGAAAGGCGATTACATTACATTTATAGATAGTGATGATTGGGTGAACTCTGAGTATCTGGCAGATATGTACAACGGGATGGCCCTTGGTGGAGATATTGATGTTGTCTCTACAGGTGTCATACAGCATAAAGCCTCGGAAGAAAAAACATATGTGGCAGCAACTCAAGAGACTATAATGTTGAATGGGAAATATGCCGATGTATTCCTTGACAATATAGGTCTTTTTTATGGCCCGATTGCAAAACTATACAAATTAGAGAGGATAAGATATTTTTCCGTGCGTTTTCCAGAGAAGATTTCTTTGGGTGAGGATACCTTATTCAATTTTAACTATTTGGAACATGCACGGAACGTTCTGCTATTACCCAGGTCAAACTATCACTATCGTATATTGCCTCTAAGTAATTTAACTCTCTATAGACCAGATCGCTTTGATATTCGTTATAATCAATGGAAAGTACAGGTGGCCTTTCTGCAAACTCATGGCATGTGGAACAATCACGCTCGACAACTATTTGGCAATAGGCTATGGGAAATAGTCTATGAAGGCGTGTTCAGCATTAAAAATCCAAGTCTCAAGTATCTTAAGTATGTGATGACAATACCCGATGCTCACTATCTAAAAGAGTATCATTTCACCTTTTATACAAGTTGGTGGATAAAATGGCTGATAAAAAAAAAAAACTATATTACTCTTTATCTAATAAGAAAAATAAAATGAAAACAAGAGGATTCGTGACAATTGCAACTGGGAGGTAAATTCTATGAAATGGCCGAGAACTTGCTGCTTTCATATAGAAAGAATTCCTCAAACAGATACCCATTTGCAATACTGAGTGATGTGCAAAATGAAGTGACGGAAATGTTCGATAAGGTGGTAATTCTAGAAAAACCACATTTTCGTATCTGGACAAGATAGAGATGTTAAGTCATTTGCCTTTCGATGAAAATATTTTTATTGATGCAGACACTCTTGTTTATGGAGATATAACTTCATTCTTTTCTTATTTCCCCATGAAAGGGGTAAAACATTTTGGCAAGGCATATCCTGTGGATACAAAGGGAAAAGGATGGTTCGATGCTGAAGACATTGGCAAATGGGGGGAGAAGATACATTTTTGCATATATTCCTATGGCGGCATTATCTTTGCAAGCAATGATGAATGTACAAAACAAATCTACGATACGAGTATTGAGATATTGACGCACTACTTTGATTATTCATTTAGAGAGTTCCCAAAGCCCAGCGATGAGCCTATTATGGCGCTTGCTATGTCCATTCATAATAATCCTCCTATTGAAGAAAATTGGCTAGGGACGAAGTGTTTTTATCGTGTTGAAAAAGCATTGAGTGAAGTCAATGTAAACAAAGGATTGTTGGCATATTCGAGTAAGTGGAATGGCAAAAAATACTTCAATGTTCTCCTTCTTCATATTGGTACGGCAGAAACAAAACAATGGCTTTATAAGAGTGAAATTTTAAGGCTTAAAGGGAATAAATGGTATTGGTTTTATAAAAAAACTATCAGATGACGGATTTTACAAAAGACTTGATTGTTAAGATGAAGGTCTTCTTATATAACATCATAAAAAGGGCTAATTAATAAATGAGAGTATGTTAGATTTTTCTATAGTTAAACTTGTTATTTGGGATCTTGATGACACTTTCTGGAGAGGGACATTAAGCGAAGGCCCTATTACACCGATTCCCGAGAATGTCGAGATTGTCAAACGACTGACGGATTGTGGCATTGTCAACACGATTTGCTCAAAGAATGATAAACAACCTGTAATAGATAAACTGAAAGACTTAGGGGTTAATGACTATTTTGTCTTTAAGTCAATAGACTGGAGTCCCAAAGGGCAACGAATAGCAAAGCAAATTAAGGACATGGGGTTACGCCCTCAAAATTGCCTCTTTATTGATGACAATGTGGTGAATCTCAATGAGGCATTGTTTTATTCGCCAGATTTGATGATTGCTGAACCCAAAGTCCTGAAGGAATTAAGTGACTATTTCGTCGCCATACCAGCTAAAGACAAAGAGCATTCTCGGCTTAAAAACTATCAAGTGCTGGAGCAAAAACAGGCAGCAAAAGCACAGGCAAGTGATAATGAAGAATTTTTGTATAGTTCACAGACACAAGTAGAAATATGTGATGATTGCCTACAAGAGATAGATCGCATATTTGAGTTGGTAAATCGAACTAACCAATTGAACTACACAAAAGTCAGAAGTACGAAAGAAGAATTGTTGGCTATCTGTTCTGATGATACCTGTCAAACAGGCTATGTGAAAGTGAGAGACAAATTTGGTGATTATGGGATAGTGGGGTTCTATGCTGTTAAGGAGGGTAAGTGCTTGCATTTCCTGTTCTCCTGCCGTACTATCGGTCAAGGTGTCGAGCAATATGTTTATGCTGTGTTAGGTCACCCCGCATTGGATGTGGTAGGCGAAGTTGTTAATCCTGTTACCGATGCACCAGCTCCTGACTGGATAAATATGAGTAAACCGAATGATATTATTGCAGAACGGAAATTGCACAAAAAGGTTGTACTAAAAGGGGCCTGTGACCTTCAAGTGATGTCGGAATATTTGAACACCGATACTATTATAGAGGAGTTTACCTATTTCGGTATAAAAAGACATAATAATATAGAACATCATAATCATTCTGTCAACTATCTGCACCTGCCCTTCCTTTCCCTAAAAGCACAGGTTGAGTTAACGGAAGAATTGATTTTTAATGACGAAGAGATGTATCATACAGCAATGTATGATAGTGATTTGGCCCTTCTCTTTGTTAGTACTATGGTCGAACCAAACTTGGGCATCTACCGAAACAAACAGACAGGTCAAGAAATTGCCTTTGGCGAATATCTTTATCCGCTAACAGACCCAAACTGTTGGGATTTGTATGTAAACAAGACAATTTTTACAGCAGATAATGACTTTACGCGTGAATGGCTACAAGAGTTTAGCAGGAAATGGGATTTTTGCGGGCATTTGACACCCAAGCAGATTGTGGCAAATGCTGAAATGTTGTTGTCGAAGATTGCTCCCACTGCCAAGGTCTGCTATTTCTTGGGAAGCGAGACCCCATTCCTGAAAAACACGCAGCCTAATTACAACGACCGCTATCTGGTCTACAAACAGATTAACGACTTGATGCGAGCATTTGCCAAGAATAATGACAGGGTGTTGTTAATCGACTTTAATGATTATATAAGGGGACAAGAAGATTTCACTAATAACATCAATCACTTTCACCGGCGGGTTTATTATGAGGTAGCAACGAAAGCGAATGAATATATTGCTGCTTTGACAGGTGAGAAGCTACGTCAAAAGAGTAGGTTTTATCTTTGGCGGAAGTCGCTTGTTGACAAAATTGGTGAAACAGGTTTTTATCAAAGTAAATGCTATTCATGGATAAAGATTCCATATCATTTTGTGAGGAGAATTTTTGCTTAATTTGCAGTAATCCCGTTTCGTTGACTTATTATTTGTAACGCATTGCATGCTATTCAATACCTTTGAGTTTCTTTGGTTGTTCCCGCTTATCTTTCTTGTCTACTATGTTTCTATGCAGGAAAACAGGTATGACAAACTGGGGAATGTGGTGCTGTTGCTGATTTCATATGGATTGTACTTGAGATGGAAACCTTTGTATGCCTTGGTGCTATTGTGGGTTACTTTGGTGACCTATGGCGCAGCTCTTGGGATAGGCTCTCTGACTGGGGGCTGAAATCGGTGCTTTCTGGTTGCGCGGTGTTCCCTCGTCCTGATGTTGAAGAGTTTGTAAGTAGGTTTAGACCGGAAAAAATCATGGAGCAAGTTTATTCAATATTGTAATGGGAATGAAAAGCGAATCTCTATTTCCATACACTACATGGAGATAATCAAGTTAGTTCTTTCTGCTGATTTTAGTTGCAAAAAAGTGGTTGGGGAATTTTGTGGTGTGAATGGAAATTTGTAATTTTGCAGAGTTGAAAAGCAAAAACGGGAGTATTTATGGGTATATACATCAACTTGGGTAACTTGGGGTTCCAGTCGGCTCGCAACAGCGAATATGTTGACAAGTCGGGACTGATAGCTATTGTCAACCGCACACTCTGGACGGAGCAACGTTGCAGCTGTGTGACACGCTGTCGCCGATTTGGAAAGTCGATGGCAGCCAAGATGCTGTGTGCTTATTACGATCGCTCGTGTGACTCACGTCACTTGTTTGCCGATTTAGGGATAGCTGGTGATCCGACGTTTGAGCAACACTTGAACAAGTATCCCGTCATCTATCTAGACGTGACAAACTTCACGACACGAGATCTGCCGCTAACGGAGATTATCGGTGTGATGCAGAAAGAGGTAAAGGAAGAGGTGCTTTCCGTCTATCCCAATGTGACGGTTGACGAAAACGATGACTTGATGGCCGTGCTGACCAAGGTGACAATGAGTCGTCATGAACAGTTCATTATGATCATTGATGAGTGGGATGCTATCTGCCGTGAGGCTGCGGGCAACCAGGAGGTCATGGATAAGTATGTGAACCTGTTGCGCCGCCTGTTCAAAGGGAGTAACACCAGCCAGGTGTTTGCAGGAGTCTATATGACGGGTATTCTGCCTATCAAGAAATACAAGACGGAGTCGGCCCTGAATAACTTTACGGAATACTCGATGGTGGAGCCTGGGAACATGGCCCGATACTTTGGATTCACGGAAGGAGAGGTAAAGACGTTAGCTCAAGAACATCAGGTTGATTTTGACGAACTAGAAAAGTGGTATGACGGATATCAGATTGGCGACGAACTGTCGATGTTCAATCCAAATAGTGTTATCCAAGCCGTGACGCGTCGTCGTTGCCGCAGTTTCTGGGCTTCAACGGGAGCTCTTGATGCAATTGCTGACTATATTCAGATGAACTATGACGGACTGAAGGATGATATTATTTCATTGCTGGGTGGCAGTCGGGTGAAAGTTAATACCACTAAGTTCCGCAATGACATATCAAGCATTCAAAGCAAGGATGATGTGCTGACGGTACTCATTCATCTGGGCTATCTGTCGTATGACTGGAAACGGCGTGAATGCTATATTCCGAACTATGAGGTCTCCGAGGAAATGAGCAATGCGGTGGAAGACACGAAATGGAATGGTGTGATTTCCGCACTACAACAGTCAGAACAGCTCCTTCAAGCTACTCTCGATGGTGACGAGGAGGCTGTGGCACGTGGCGTTGAGGCTGCACACGACGAGAATACCAGCATACTGAGCTACAACAACGAGAACTCGTTGGCCTGTGTGCTCTCTATCGCTTACTACTATGCCCGCAACGACTATGTTATTCATCGTGAGTACCCGTCGGGGAAAGGCTTTGCTGATCTGGTGCTCATTCCGCGTAAGAATGTAGAATCGCCAGCTATCATCTTGGAACTGAAATACAATCGTACTGACAGCAAGAACATTACAGAGTCGGCTATTGACCAGATTAGACGTAGGGAATATCCCGCCAAGGTAGCTCCGTATGCCAGCCATCTCCTGTTGGTAGCCATCTGTTACGATGTGAAACAGAAAAAGCATCGATGCATCATTGAAGAAG
>FLNV01000033.1_pt1 | contig 15267 bp, 15 predicted proteins | sample 1140351 | NCBI WGS metagenome assembly FLNV01 (sample SAMEA3878207, study PRJEB12797) | bioreactor metagenome | biome: Moose rumen | place: Sweden | collected 2011-10 | reverse complement strand
CATTGATTACAGATTCCATGAAATCCAAATTCATAGTCATGTAAGCATTTTTCATGTCTGCTCGTCTACCAATATGGTCTACGAACCAAGTCCATTCATCACTGACATTGCTTACGTAATTTCTACATTCTTGGGTAAATTTATCAATTCAAAGCTTTTCTTCTATATCTCTTTTTCAATCGATTCATAGTTTCTTTTCAACTGCTTTTTCTACAGGCAATCAGTGACAATCTCGTCACCAATCTCTAATCAGCTTATATCATTTCATGCTCTTGTATCTTCATACCAAATCCTTCATGACTCAAACTAATCCATGTCCAAAGTGTGGAGTACCACTGGCAAATGGAGGTCCATCATATGTGATGGCTTCTAATCTATCTGATCTTTCGTCAATTGATCTCTGAAAAGTATTGTTCTCTTTCCGATAATTAAGTAAAGATTCCATCAATTCTTTTTGATTCATGATTTCTAGTATAACAATAAAAAACAAAAATTTACAATTCTAACTATAATGAATAAGTTTTTATAGCGGTTTTTCAAGTAAAAAAACAGTAAAAATATCAAATGTTACACTAAAGTTGTTTATTTGATTCATTGTTCAACACATAACTGAAAGATGTTTTCATATGGTATATTATTCCTGGATCTTTGCTAATAGTTCCAAATCAAATATATTTCTATCACTAATACTCTATATCCAACAAAAAGAATTTATCATAAAACACATAGAACTTTCACTAATAGAATACGGTTATTAAACTGAAAAAAATATTCTTATACAATTGCTAATGGCCTTTCCATAAGTACTTTTTTTCCATCTCTGGCTACAAACTATATTATTATGACACTTAACTTCTTTTTTTATATCAGTTTATAAGGTTGTATATTCTATATTTTACCAATATTTTTCAATATATCAAAATAATCACCCATTTTTCTTTTTTTAAATCTCCTATATGTTAAATAAATGCTTTTTAATCATAAGCAATTCACAGCCATCCAAACATAGCAAAAAGTGAATATACTGCTAAAATTCATACAACTCGCCATATGATTTTTGAATTAGTTATTTTTCTTGGTAAAAATCTAATTATTAAAAATGAGATTACTCAAAAAATAACAAAATTTAACAAAAATGGTAAAATGTATCCATTGTCGGTGTATCACTTCCACAAGTTCCACATTCTGGGAATTGGAAAGCTTTGATTGGAAATCCAAATTTTTTTGAAAGTACAGGCTGCTCTTGGACTATTATTGAAAGTAGTGTAGCAACAAAAGTGAATATTTGTGTAAGTCACAATGTCAGTAATGCTACAATTCTATTTCTATTTTTGAATAAGAAGCAAAGTCCTAAAAGCACCAAGATTACAGTTAAAAAGCACCAATCTCGCGATGGAAAATAATTCAAAAATACTTTTATTCATATTCGAAATGTACTAAAAATCACCAACATAATTAATAATTAAAAATGAATAATGAAATAACACGTCATTCTGAGGAGCATAGCGACGAAGAATTTTTTTAGATTCTTCGTTACACTCAGTGTCATTTCGAATGTAGTGAGAAATCCACCCTTTTCTACTTTTTGGATTTCTCAGCCGAGAAATCGGCTTCGAAATGACGATTTAATGTCATTCTGAAGGAGTGGAACGACTGAAGAATCTAAATTCGTTTATAGATTCTTCTCTATCGCTCAGTGTCATTTCGAATGTAGTGAGAAATCCACATAAACACATACTGGATTTCTCGTCGTTTCACTCCTCGAAATGACACATTCCCTCATCATTTCTACCCCGCAGAATTGTGGGGGAGAAATCCACCCTTTCGTCATTCTGAAGGAGTAGAACGACTGAAGAATCTAAATTCACGTTTATAGATTTTTCTCTGCTGAAGCCGAACACGGCGCTTTGCTCAGAATGACATATATTCTCATTCAATTCTTTTTTATATTCAATTCTTTTTTATATTATTCTCACTCTAATTCTTTGATTTGGTCACGAATGACTGCTGCGTCTTCAAATCTCCACTCCTTGATAGCCAAATCCATCTGAGCTTTGAGATCTTTTGCAATCATATCTTTTTCTTTTTTGGTCATTCTTTTGAGCTTTTTGTCCTGGACTTTTCATTTTGCCATAGCTTGAAATTGCTGATTTAAGTCCATATCTGTCCTTACTGACTCTAAATCTTTTGCATTTGAAGTAGCTTTCTTTGGAGTGATTCAGTGCTCTTTGTTAAATTTATCTTGGATTTCTCTGCGGCGATATGTCTCTCGCAACGCTTTGACCATAGATTCCGTAAATTGATCTGCATAAAGTATGACTTCGGAATCAGGATTCCTCGATGCACGACCAATTATCTGAATTAGCGAAGTTGTTGAACGCAAGAATCATTCTCTATCTGCATCAAGTATTGCAAGTAGTGAAACTTCTGGCAAATCGATTCATTCTCTCAAAAGGTTTACTCAAACGATAATATCTATTTCTCATGTTTTCAGTTTTTTGATAATCTCCCAGCGGTCCATAGTCGCAATTTCACTATGTAGATAGTATGCTTTGTATCATTTTGAGACTAAGTAATTTGTAATCTCTTCACTAGATTTTTTCGTCAATGTCAAAAGGAGCACTCTACCTCACTTGGAGATATGTTCATCTAATTTCTTCAAAAGATGATCAATAAAAGGCAAAACATTTTCATCTTTTTTTTGCAAAAAATCTTTTAAGTTTGAATGTGCCAAAATTTTGTTTGTATAGATAAAATTATGTCTTTTTGTAGATATAATGTTTTACAAAAAATTATCAACAGTTTGTATTATCCTATTCTTTTATATGTGGCCAAAAAGAATACTTAGTCAATGTGTCTTTTATATCTTTGAACATATAGACAGTCTTGTGTCATGGGATATTTATCCTTTCGCATTTATTTATGAAATAATCAAATAATTCTTCATGCAAAGACTCTTCATCTCATTTAGCGATTTGATCAATCAATTCTGGACTTTCTTGGATTATATTTGAAACAATATTTTTTATTTCATTTTCTGTAACAAATTTTTTGTGTCTACAGATTGACTCAATCATTTCAGCTCATTTTAATATTGCGTGTGAGGAATATCCTCTATCGTTAAATGTTTCGTAATCTTTTGTTACAAATTTTATTTCTACATTAAATGGGATTCACTTTAAGTTTACTGGAACTATCAATTTTACATCTTTATAATCATTTGATGATCATTTTTTCCTATTATAATCGATATTCTTTATAAAGTTTTTCGTATCTCATTCTGGCAAATTGTCTAAATGAGCACTATAAAATTTATTTTCTGAATACAAACATCACTTATCAAATCATTTTAAATTTCAAAAATCTCAAAAATCATGGTCAAAAACATGTCACGAATCCTTTTTATAAAATTCTATGAAATCATACAATCAAAGAATCAATTCATTATGGTTTGTGAAGGTTAGCTGAAAACGAATAATATCGTTTGTTGCATTAGCTGTTTTTTCTCTCATTATCTTGTCTATCGTAGATCTTTCTGATTTTACATTTCAATTTAAAGTAATTTCTGCATCTTTTCATCACACATTTCATACAAAAGTTTCAGTAATATTATGTCAATGATCTCAATGAATATCCGTATTTACCAAGACATCATTAAATTTATAATTAAAAAATTTTCCAAAAACATCTGTAATCAGATATTGAAATAGTTTTCTTTTTTGTAAATAAGCGTCATTTCTCCACAAATATCATAATGCTGTTATATTTTTTAAGAAAAAACCATTTTTTTCAAGCACCGAAAAGTTATGATTTTGTGATGTAATAAACTTTAATAGTTTCAAATAATCTTCTTTATCCCTTATACGAAAATATATTTTTCAAAATCAGCTATTTTTGATCTCTTGTAAATTTCAATTTTTATCTATAAATTTTCTATCTTCTCAGACAAATTCCATTATATCCAATCAATCTTTTCAAAAAGTTTTCCTAAAATAAGATGTTCCCAATCATTTTCTCCTTGCATGTTTAGATGCCATATCCAAAATATTATTTAATTTTACTAGTCACTCATGAGTAATATATGGCTCTCAATCTACATTTTTGCGGACATATTCTCATCATCACAAAAATCATGATAAAAACGATAAATCATCATCCTTTATTTCTTTTCAATAATATAAATCCATCACTGAAAGATCTTTATTTTCTTGTGGAACTTCTTTCCCAGCATTTAAATAATCTTGATCAGAAAATCATCATGTCTTGGTATTATTTTCAAATAATGAAAAAATATTGTCCGTCATTAATTTGATTTTATCATTGTCTTTTGCTGAGTTTACGATGGCATCGCGAGTATTAAAATGATTTATCATAAAAATAATATCAAAATAAAACGACAAATTAGTATAGTATATATTTTATACAAAATGTCAATTTTATTTCTTGAAAAATTTAATGCTTTTTAAAACTTACTTTCCACGGTTTTGCGATTGACTTTTTGGACAATATGTGTATAAATAAGTTGCTTTAATTAACAAAAAGTCAAACTAAAACATCAAATGCTATGAGAAAAATTTTGTTTATTGCATTCTGTTTTTGCTTTATGGTTGCTTGTAACAATGAACATCAGCCTCAGCAAAATCAATTTGAAAAAGAATCTAAAATAGCATTTTATGCTGTGGATTCTGCATCACACGTCAGGATTGAAATGAATCCTGACACTATCACAAACCTATTGGCACGTTGTGTCAATATGGGAGAATCAAACAATCCGTATGTTCTTTTAGATGAAGAAAATTGCAAGTATAGTGTATCATTCTTTCCAATGGAAGATTCAATATTACAGTTTTCATTTTTCTTTTCATCAAATCCAGATGGGACAGATGTTACCATGACGGGTTGTCTAGTTACAAAAGATAGCGAAGAGTTCGCATGTGCAGATATTGAAGAGCTTCTGCATTGCACCTCCTTCATTATTTATCCAGAGCTTGATGGGGCTCTTATGAAGAACTTTGTGCCAGAAAATGAATAAAATACCCGGGTTTCCGGGTTTTTTTCTATTTTTCAAATTTTTCTAAAATAATATTTGCAACTTCTTCTGGTGTTTTGTCTCATGTATCTATTACTAAATCATAATTTTTTTGATCTCGTAGATTTACATTGTAAAGTTTAATATATCTTTCATAATCTGCTTTGTTTCTGTTGTGGACTTCTTCTATAGCTGCTTGCAAACTTTCTTGTTTATCTGTGTCCCTTTCTGCTTTGTAAATTCTCTCTCCTGCTATTTCTTCACTGACATCCAAAAGAATTTTGAAAGCATTTGGTTGAGCGAAAAATCCGAGTCTACTATCCAAAATAATATTTGAATTTAAATCTAAACTTTTTTGAAATTCTTCGTATTTTAAGTCAAATTCTTTTGCATTTTCTGGTTTCTCTCCCAAAAGATTAAATTCGTGAATGTTTAATCACATTTCTTTTGCTAATTTTCTTTTCATATCTCATATAGATATTATTTCATACCCAAGTTGTTTTGCTAAAATTTTTGAAACGGTTCATTTTCAACTTCAGGCTTTACCTCACATAGTGATTAGCATGAAAATTTTTTATAGAATAAAAATTTTTAGCTAATAGCTGGTAGCCTATAGCAAATAGCAGGAAAAATAATAAAGAATCATTTGCTATAAGCTATTGGCTATTAGCTATCAGCTAACATATCTTGATTTCATCATAATTATATCTATAGTGATTTCAAATTATATTTTATATTTTAAAAATCAAAAAATGAGACAAAACAATTTAATTAGTACTATTTTGATTTGTTTGACAGTATTGGCTTCATCTTTTATTTTGAGTAAAGTAAATTTTTCTGTGAATACGTGAGTAGCACCAGATCATACGATTTCTGTAGCTTGAAATGGAGAAGTTAGAGTTACTCCTGATACTCTAATTGTATATTTGAGAGTAGAAGATACGGCAGATACTACAGCAGAAGCTCAAAAAAATGTAGATGAAAAAGTTGCACAAATAAAAGAGATTATAAAATGATATGACATCAAAGATTCTGATGTAAAAACTACAAATGTAAATGTCTATGAAGCCTATGATTGGACAGACAATGGTAGGAAATCTTTATGATTTACAGCAAATCATAGCTTAGAAGTAAAAATCAAAAGCGCAAATTTAGAAAATGAATGAGTAGGTGGAGAAATAATTTCTCAAGTAGCTGAAATTTGATGAGTTTTTGTAAATAGTATAAATTATGATATAGATGACAAGACTGAATATTATTCACAAGCAAGAGAATTAGCATTGAAAAAAGCGAATCAAAAAGCTGAAGATTTAGCGAAATATGCATGAGTGAAATTAGGAAAACCTATTTCAATTAGCGAAAATTGGAGTAGTGATTATGCAATAGCAACTTCATCTATGAAAAATACTTATTTTGCGGAAGAAGCGATAGTAGACTATGATTCAGCTGATATTTCTTTGTGAGAGATGAAAATTACATTAGATGTAAATGTAGTATATGAAATTAAATAATTAAAAATTAATATTTAAGAATGAATAATTTTGGAATTTTTTATAATTCTTAATTATGCCTCATTTTTAATTTTTAATTATTTTTGCGGTGATGATCGTGAAACTATATGAATTTATAGTGAAAATATAATTTTCAATTTGTACACAAAAATTTTTTCGTTGTTTGATTATCTTGGCTTGAGGGGATGAAATTTTGTTTACACACCAAGATATTATATCATCTGTTTCGAAAGAAAGATTCCTTTTTATCCTTTGGCTTCAAAGTTTTGTTGTGTGTAATTTATCTAAATTTTTCGAATAAATTCATTTTATATTGTCTGGATATTAACTTCAACATGTTTTCCTTTTTGTAAAAATCGCATTAATTTTTTGTCTCTTGTAAGAAATTCAGTATGTCAGTTTGTAAAAAGTGTGACAGAATAATCTTTACTTTTTTTTAGGTTTAATCATTCAAAAATCTTTTCTATATTTTCTAATTTGTGAAATCTCTGCTTTTTGTAATTGAAATACTTTGTGATGACTCTCTGATAATTAAAATATTCATAATTTAGTGGTATTAACGTATCAACTCAGCAATCTTTGAAATATCTGAGATCAAATTTTACTGATTTATTGGCCATAAAATGTGAGTATGATAGAGTAGTTAGATAATACTTCCACATACGAACTTCTTTTGCTCGGAAACAAAATGGAAAATTGAATTTTTTGATATTTTTTTGATTATCATTTAATTTGTATAATTTTGAAATATTCCCTATTAGTTTTTGTCAAACTTGTATATCTGCAAAATCTCAAGCTAAACCTATTTTTCACACAAGTGATTTTTGGAAACAATAGCTCTGTAAATATTCTTTGAATAATGGTAAAATTAAATCAGAATATTCTTTTCCTTCCAATAGTGATAGTTCATAAATAGGTCAGACAATTATTTTTTCTACTCATTTTGCTTTCAAAAATTCAATTCAATCTATAATTTTTTGTTTTGAATATTCGAAATTTTTGTCTCAGTATGGCCAATTTATTTGGTCATAATAAACAAAATATTCATGATTAAATTTATTTAAAAATTTGAAAAGTGTGAGATTTTCATTTCATGATGTGATAATTCCTATTTTCATTCAATTTGATTTTTTAGATAAAGGTGTCTATTGAAATTTTTAACTAATGTATCAAAATCAGATGCTTCAATAATATTATCGATTACAGATATCTCTTCTTGAAAATATTCTATTGTTTTCTTTATATCATTTGGGATCTTTCATCATTGATCTTTGTAGTTATTAAGATGTCTCAGTATTTTTTTGTATTTTGTTTGGTATGGTGATACAGTATAGACTATGTAATCTTTCATTTTTATAAATAGATTTGAGTCAAACTCAGCTATGGCTGTTTCTATTTGTTCTTTTAATGTTAGAAGCTTTTTTAATCTATCTCTTTTTGTTTCTCTAATTTCTTTCCAGAAATCTATGTCATATCCTTGTGATATCAATTTTTGTATAGATATTATGTCATTATATTCTATATTTATAGCTTGTGACAATACTGAAAGATATTCTTTACATTTATAATTATGATTCTTTTCCATAGTTACGGTAATTGAATTATTTCATATTGTACAAAAAACCTTATCTTCTACATAAGCAAAGGAAAAGTTTGTAAATAATATTGTAAATACTATGACAGTAAATAGTGTCTTTTTCATGGTTATGCTTTAATTTTTAGTCATAATTTTTTTATATTTAATCGAAATTCTTCTTCTTTTATTTTTCACATTTTTATATCACCATCTGTTTGCACTAATCAATTATACATATTTTTTAATTCATTTCAATTTTTTGATATTTGATTAATGTTTTTCATATTGTTTGATACAACTCGTGGATTTAATTTGCATTCAGCAGCAATCTGTTTTGAATCTTTTATTCATTTTTCATAGTAATCGTTTAATATAATATCCATTTTTAGTTGATAATACAATGCTCAGGCGAATTCATTTCGATTTGTTCATTCTTGTTTAATTTTGTCTAAGTATTTTATGGCTTTGTCTGTGTCTTTAAATAATAAATCCATGAATCAAAAAGCTACTGTTTCAGTCTGCCCGAATACTATTTCATCTATAAGTTTTTCATCTATATTTTTTATATTATGTACATTGCAATATTCATGCAATTTATCTATTTCTGATGTGATACGGTATAAATCTTCTCAGACTTTGTCTATGAAATAAGTCATTATATTTTCAGGTATTTTTATTTCTCATAATTCGTTTCTAATCAGATTTTTTAGTTCAATTCATCAAATTTTTTTGAATTCTTTAATTTGTGCATTTTTTTCCAAAAATTTATATAGTTTTCATCTTTTGTCAGGATTATAACTTATGAATACTATAAGATTGTCTGTAGGAATAGTCTCAAATGATTTAGTAAATTTATCTGTAAAGTCGTTTAGCATTTCGCTATCAAATCATGTTTGTTTTTCTGCGGAAACCGGTAATCATCTCAATATGATTAGTTTTTTTGTAGAAAAAAGTCCTCATCAAAATATGCTTTGAGTAATGTTTCAATTATCCCAATTTTCACTATTAAAAGTAAATATACTATCTGATCAATATTTTTCAAAAAAAGAATCTTTTCGTCTTTTTAGTTCTTTATCCAAAGAATATTTATTTTCTCATGTAAACAAAAATACGTTGCTTGTCATATTTTCAAATTATAATAAAACTTTCATATGTATTTTTTAGTATTTTGATTCTCAATTTCAATGAAAAATCTTTCTTGAAAATAAATATGTATTTTGTATAAATTTCTATGTTTAATATAAATAATTTATTATATGTGTGTTTTGCGTTGAATTGATAGATTATTAGCGTGGATTATGATTTGATTGATAAAATTTTATCAAAAGACATTGTCGCCTGATGAATGAATATTTTCACCAATATTCAAAGGTAGAATTTGTAGTCATGAGCCACACTGTAGTGAGTATTCAGTCCAAGTTTTCAAAAGATATGGCTTTATCCGTTGATTTCCAAAAATGGTAGAAAGAGTATTTTCTTGTAAATGATCAGATGAAAAAATTTATGATCCAGCATATTACAGAGTGGTGTTTTTTTCATGAGCACCAATTGGAGTACCATTTTTGCAAAAATTACAAAATGATAAAAGGTTTGATGTGGTATGAGTTGTGACTATGCCAGATGCTCCAAGCGGAAGATGAATGGAAGTAAAGCCAAATATTATCAAAAAAACCGCCATAGATCTTTGAATTGCGGATATCCAGACTCCAAATTCAATTCGTTTAGATTCAAAAAAATATTGATTACAAGCACAAGACTTGGCAGATTGGCTGAAATCAAAAGATGCTGATTTCTTTGTCGTAATAGCATACTGAAAAATTATGCCAAAAGAAATTTTGGATATGTCGCATTTTGGTCCAATAAATGTTCACGGTTCAATACTGCCAAAATATCGTGGAGCAAGTCCATTACAGTCAGCATTCCTCGAATGAGAAAAAGAATCTGGAATTACAATTATGAGGATGGACGAAAACATGGATGCATGAAATATGATTGATGTATTAAAATTTAAGTTGGATTTTGATTGGACGGTGAATGATTTAATCGACGCTGTGATGTCTAAATGACCAAAATTTTTGTGTGATACATTGGTTAATTATGCTAAATGATTGCTTGGTGAGGTAAAGCAAGAAGAGTCAAAAGCTACATATTGCAAAAAATTTGAAAAGCAAGATGGAGAAATCAATCCATTCAAAGATGATTTAGATTCCATTTATCGTAAATATAGATGATTTTTTATGTGGCCAAAGATTTATTTTATGTTGAATGGAAAAAGGGTTGTGGTTGAAAAATTGAAATTAGATGAGAAAACTTTTGATGAAAATAAAAGTAAAGTTTTGATTGATTGAAAGACTTTAAATCCATGTGTACTAGATATTGTATTGAAACCTGAATGAAAAAAATGAATGGATTGGATTTCATTCAAGAGTGGATATATTAGATAATTAAAAATTAAGAATTAAGAATATTTCTCCCCAACTGTGAGGGGAATCACTTGCGGTGGTGGGAGTGTCTTGCCACTATGGGGAATGCCTGTCCCGTCTTTAGCGGGATTGCTTGCCGTAGGATAGTTGGGGATTACCCCCTCACCCCGATTTCATCGGGGAGCTCCCCCAAGGGAGCGATTTCCCTCAGTCCTGTTTCGCATTCCAGCTCCCCCAAGGGAGCAATGTTTGGCGAAAAATACCTCCCCATTGGGGAGGGGGACCACGAAGCTTGCTCAGCTATGCTGAGTGGTGGTGGGGGTTAACCCCCCTCGGCCCCGCAGGATTGCGGGGGCAGCTCCCCGTAGGGGAGCAATCCCACCCCTCACCCTGATAAATTTGGGATATCCCAGAGGGGAGTAATATATGAGACATAACTTTATCTTTTCAAAAATATATCAATGTCAGAATTTAAAAACTCATTATCTCGATCAATTTCTAAGTCCACCATTTTACACTATTGTGTGAAAAAATATTATTTTTCTACTTATTCAAATCATTTAAAAGATATTGATTTATGATTGCGAAATGATGCTATGGTAGCCAAAAATATAAAAAGTCTGGCAATGCGATTGGGTGAATGTTTACATGATTTGATGTCTGATTATTTGCATTTATTAAAGAGTAATCAAGATTCATCTGAAAGTATCGAGAAAACCAAGATCTCATTGATTGCAAAAATGGATAGAGATTTCCAAATTTCAAAAAATAGAGATTACACCAAATACAATTCAGATTTAAAATTTGGACTTACAGAACATTATTACAAAGAAAATATTGATTGATTGTATTCTCAATGAAAAAATGCGATGATTGAGAGCTTTGACAACTTTTGCAAAAGTGAATTAAATTTCGAGATAAAACAATATTTCCAAGATCCTGAAAATATTATTTTTATTGAGCCAAAAGAGAAAAATTTTGAATCAATGAAAATAGAAATTGACAACATCCCTGATTTGATGTGAATAAATGTATATGCTCAACCAGATTTTGGGATAATCACAAAGGATAAAAAATATATAATTTATGATTGGAAAAGCGGTAGGATACCACAAAAAGATCCAAATTTAATTTCAGATCAGTTGAAAGTTTATGCATACAAGGTTTTACAAAAAATTTGATTAGAGAATTTAGATAATATTGATGTTTGGGCTTACGAAGTATTTCTCAAATGAATTGTGAAATTTGGATGAAAAATTACGAAACAAGATTTGCTTGATATTGAGCAGAAAATCATAGATGATGTAAATATCCAAAAGAATTTCCTTGTAAATAAAGATATAGAGTCAAATATTCCGATGGAAAGTAGTAATTTCGCTAGGACAAGCGATCCGTACAAATGCAAAGATTGCACTTTTTATAGAGTATGCGAAGAATTGAAAAAATATGAAAAAATTTCGGATTTAAATTCCGTTCAAATGCCAGATGCAAATGAGGTGGAACATTCAGATGATGATTTCCCATTTTAATTTAACAAAGTTTAAATAAGTCAATAATATAATAGTAGAATTAAAAATGTATGTGTACATATTGTTTTTAAATTTGTATTTTTTTTGTTTATTGGAATATTTTTGTTATAATTATTTGTGTAAAATTTTATTTTGTAAATAATATATCATGGCTGGTAGTATGAATATAAAAAAGATTAGTAAAAGCCAAAAATTGTTTAGATTGTCTTTGTGAATTTTGGTTTTAGTGGTTCTCTTGTTTGTAGGTGTTTTGTTGTTAAATTTGACACAATCTGCCAAAATAAAGCATTTGGAAAATAAAATTGAAAGAAAGGAATCTCAATTGGAACAAGATGAATCTTCTAATGGATATAAGAAATTTTTGGCGGTGAAATCTTTGGAAAGTAAAACTTCCTGATTATTTTGGTATGAGCGTATTGAGAAAATTTCAGAGATACTTGATGATTTGAGAAACATTGATGAAGAAGATTTAGAATCAACTATTGAATTATCTGATTTTAATGTGAGTTTAGAAGAATTGTCTGTGAGAGGTGTTGTGTCTTCTTTGAAAGATTTATATTATACAAATGCATCTTGAAAAATTAAAGCAGTATTAGATAGATTTGAAAGTTTGGATTTTATAGGAAAAATGACAATCAAAAAATATCAAAAAGTTGATGGATGATTTGAATTCGTTTTATATGCTAATATAATAAACAATGACTGAAAATAAAGACCTTTTGCAAAAGTTGATAACGGACGATAGTACTAGAAAATTTGATAATGTGGGGATTGGCGACTCTTCAGACAAGGATGAAATAATGACAGTATCTAGAATTGTACAAGTGAGATATAGATTTTATGCTGTATGAGTACTTTTGTTGATATTGATAGTATTATTTAGATTATTTTTACCAGCACTTGATAAATATGATGCGAAAAAAGCACAAGCATTGACTTTGAAAATGAATTTAGAGAGCTTAGAAAATAGAGAAAGACAATATCAGGAAAGTATTTGATTTGTTGAAAGCATAAACCAAAATGCAGACCAAGTAGTAGAATGTATAAATAAATGAGAATCTTGTCAAGATTTGCCAAAAGAAATACAGAATCAACTTTGATTGGCTAAATCTTACCTTTTGACTAAAAACTTAGATAGTGAGAAAATGGATGTAAATGAAAAAAAAATAATAGAGAATATTGATATGTTTTTGTTGAAACTTGAGCCATTTTCTAATAATTCATTTGTTAATGGAACTTTATCTAAAATTTCTATATGAGACAAAGAAAGTATTGATTGATTATACAAAGTGCCAGTACAAATTGATATAACATTTGATGATAAAGAATATTTGTTGGCATTTATAAATAATGTAGAAAAATATGTGCCAGAAGATGATGCTGTACGTGTATTATATAAAATAGATAAAATTACATATGATGTCGTAAATTCTGACGATCCTCAGGATACGACAATTTATATGAATTTATATTATTATGAAGAATAATTTATAAATAATTAATTTAGAATGGAAAACGCAACAAAACAACAATATAAAGCACATTGAATAGACCGTTATATAGTTAGATTTTTGGAATCTAAAGATAAATCGTCTTTTCGTGGTAGTGATAAAATATTCTTTTTTAGGGAATTATCATATATGTTAAAATGATGAGTATGATTGGTGAAAGCAGTTAGCGTTATTTCACAAGGAACTGATAATTATGCTGTCAGAGAGATTGCTAAATTGATAAACGAATATTTGTCTACATGAAAGAGCTTATCATACGCGATGGATAGATTACCAGATTATTTTGATGAATGAGACTGTAATGTGGTAAAAGCATGAGAAAAATCATGAAATTTAGTGACTGTCTTAGATTCTTTAGCTCAAGAATATGAGTTTATTACAGAAATAAAAAATAAATATATTGGTGCACTTATATATCCAATAATTTTGATGGTTTTTGCAGTAATAGCTATAATTGCATTATTTGGATTTATATTACCAGGTGTTTTTGATTTGGCAGTGTGAGTGTCTAATTCAGAATTGCCATTTGCCACAAGGTTGATGAAATGAATTTCAGATTTTTTGATAAATAATCGAAAACTTTTATTGTGGATATTGTTGTGAATAGTTTTGTTTTGTTGGTTATACTTTTCTACAGAAAAATGAAAAAGAGCTTGGTTTAATTTATTATTATCAATCCCATTAATTGGTAAAATGACAAAATGTTATTATTTAGTTAGATGGTGTAGATATATGAGGTTGATGCTGAAATCATGAATGAATTATATAGAGACATTTAAGACATTGAGAGATGTACTTTGAATACCTGCTTATCAAGAAATGATTGAAAGAGTTTTGTGATGATTACAAAAATGATCAAATATTTATGATTCATTAAAAGATGAAAAGGCATTGATACCAGCAAATGTCACTGTGCTTATCAAAGTATGAGAAGAAACGGCCAATTTGGAATGATCTTTGCAAAATGTATTGAATATGTATCAAGAAGAATTAAATGTAACAATAAATAGTCTTTCAAAAGTACTTGAGCCAGTAATTTTGGTAGGTATATGAATTATTGTAGTGCTTGTCGCATCTGGAGTATTTGGATTAATATTCCAAATTATGGAGGGAATTTAATACCTTTTAAAATGTAAAAAACTTTTAATATGAATAAGAAGTGATTCACTTTAATAGAAATGTTGATTGTAATTGTAATAATTGGAATACTTTTGACATTATCAATGCGAATATCATGAGATCGTATACAAGTTTTAAAGACAAAATCGGTATGGGAGCAGGTTGTATACAATTATAACAATTTGTATGTAAAAAACTTATTGACTAACTATTATGGTCAAGAAATGTATGAAAATATGATAATAAGATTTTCAAAATGAGATACAAAATTAAATTATTTTTATGATATCTATTCTGATTCAGAGTCTGATAACGATCCATGGTTGTCAGAGATAGTACAATGATGAAAATATGAAGTAGAGAATGTATATTTTGATTGAAAAACTATTGGTGATAGTGCTTACCTAATTTTTGAGCCATATAAGATATGATGTTTTTTGTCCGATGATTATACAGATTATGAGGGACCTTCATATAAAAAATTAGATATAGAATTATTGGTAAATACAAATAAAAAGTATTGTTTTGAAATTTCATCTGATTTATGTAAATTAAAAGTTATTGATTGT
>FLNV01000182.1_pt1 | contig 15320 bp, 16 predicted proteins | sample 1140351 | NCBI WGS metagenome assembly FLNV01 (sample SAMEA3878207, study PRJEB12797) | bioreactor metagenome | biome: Moose rumen | place: Sweden | collected 2011-10 | reverse complement strand
TGATACTTGCAATTCCATTTTGTATGTGATAAACTTGCTATGTTATCAATAGTATCTGCTTCATTTTTATTTTTCTTTGAAAATATACTATTCATAATCCAAATCTCCCTTCATTTTATATTATCTTTATGTGTCGAATCATATTGATTTTATATCATGAAGGGAGATTTGTCTACTACAAAGCTAAAGCCTACGTGACTACCGGCATAGCCGGAAGTATATTTACAAAAAAAAAATTAGTTGGAAGTTTCCAACTAATTAAAAATAAAAAGTAATAAATTTATATTATTTATCTATAAAATTGCACTAGAATAAATCTTATTTTTTTGTATCTATGCTTCCTCTAAATACAACATATTTATCATATAAATATTCTAAAACAAAATTACATAACATATTTAAAAGTGTAACTAAAATATCATTCCACCCTAAATTCTCTGCAAGATAATTTCCTGCAATAGTTGAAGCAGGTGTAAATATTGAATAAAAAATTGCAACTTTTATCATAGCAATTGGTACATTATTTGCAGATTTAAACGTATATTCTCTATTTAATGTAAAATTCCATATAACTGATGCTATTAATGCAATCAGATATTTTGGCCAGTAAGTCCATCCTGTAAATTTATCTAATAGTGTAAATAGTACAATTTCTATGATTCCTGCTGATATTGAAAATAGTGTAAATTTTATTGTTCTTATTAATTCTTTTTTATCCATTTTTTTGATTTCCTTTCTTTTAAGTTTCAACCTTTATTTATCCTAAAAATTGTTTTATCTCTTCAGCTAGTTGTTCCGTTTTTCCATGATAACTGTGGTCTGCACCATTAATATATGAGATATTTTTATTTGAATTTGTTATTTTTTTGTTCATAAATTCTGCCAAATCTTTAGCATCTTGTTTTATAAGTTCATTAACATTTCCCCATCTCATAAATATAGGACACTTAATGCTATTTAATACTTCAAAATTATCATCACTTTTACTATATCTAGCAAAGTCAAAATTTTCATTGTGTTTTGTATATTGTAAAAAGCTTTTTACAGATATTGGATGGATAAAGCATTTAAATGGCATTAAATCCATCAGTTCGCCTCTATTTGCTTTTTCTTCAGCTATTTTTATAAATTCGTCTCCAGCTTCGCTTTTTATTAATCCTGCAATATCAACTAATGAAAGAAGGATTACTCCTTTTATATTATTTAATAATTTACTATTTTCTTTTTGCAATTTATTATAAGTATAAACGACTTTTGTAGAGCCTAAACTATGTCCTTGTAAATATATTTCTTCATATCCTAAACTTAGTGCAAACTCTATAGCTCCAACTACATCGAAGTAGCAATCTTCCACTTTTTCATATGCCATTCCTGCAAGTAAAGTTACATTATCATTTTTAATATATCTTACAACATCACTTCCTCGATTGTTAAAATCAAGTACATCTATACCAATTTCTTTTACTCTTTGTGCGATTATTCTATCTCTATCCTTAAAACAATTAGAAGTCATACCATGAATTTGTATTAAAACCTTTTTGCTTTTTGAGTCACATTTGTATAAAATACCATCTAAATGAATTCCATCAGTCGCGTTAAATTTTACTATTTCAACACTCATTACTTACCTCCTTTATATATAAATAATTCTGCATAAACTTTAAATATTTTTTCAGAATCAAATACTACACCATCTAGGTCTATTCCTATTTTCAAAATTATCACTCTCTTCTATTTTATATTATAAATATAATAATACTTTTTTTAAAAAAACACAAGTAAATCTTTTCAAAATGGCATAAAAAAAGAGCCATATATAATATGACTCAAGCAGCCCGCACCGGATTCGAACCGGCACCATCCAGAGTGAGTGTCTGGTATCCTAACCAATTGGAATAACGGACCATACTTAGAGAAACAATCTCTAAGAGAACTGGGGGTGGGACTCGAACCCACAAATACCTAACTACCAATTAGGCTCCTTAACCAAGTCGTTGGATTCCCCAGCAAATGTCTTAAAACAGGCTAATTATATAATATTTTGCATAAATTGTCAATAGTTTTCCAGTTTTTTCTTCAACTTTATTGATTTTTTGTGCAAAAAAGAGCCAAACTATTGGCTCTTTGATAGGGGTGAGAGGATTTGAACCTCAAATCTCCTGGCCGTGCAGCACAGGTGCTCTACCGAGTTGAGCTACACCCCGTATGCTATTCTATTTGAATAACAAATTCATTATAACATATTTTATGTAAAATTGCAACCTTTTTCTTAATTTTCATATTTTTTTATTTAACATTCTAAGCGAGTTCAAAATTGCAATAATTGCAACCCCCACATCAGCAAAAACTGCCTCCCACATAGTAGCAACACCTATAGCGCTAAATATTAAAACTAATACTTTAACAGTAATCGCAAAAATAATGATTTCTCTAGCAATTTTCATTGTCTTTTTAGAAATTTTTATTGCAGTACTAATTTTAGATGGTTCATCTGTCATAATAACTATATCTGCTGCTTCTATAGCACTATCTGATCCCAGTCCTCCCATAGCAATACCTATGTCTGCAAGTGCAAGAACAGGTGCATCATTTATTCCATCTCCAACAAATGCAATTTTTTTGTTTTGTTTTTTATTTTTTAAAAACTCCTCCATTTTTTTTACTTTTTCATCTGGTAAAAGTTCAGAATGCACTGTGTCAATTCCAAGCTCTTTAGAAATATTATCTGCTATTTCTTTTTTATCACCTGTAAGCATTATCGTTTGTTTTATTCCATTTGCTTTTATTAGTTCTATGCATTTTATAGAATCATCTTTTATTTTGTCTGATATCAAAATTGTACCAGAAAATATGCTGTCTATAGCAATATATAATATCGTTCCAACTTCTTTGCTTTTTTCGTAATTAATATTGTATTCTTGCATCAATTTTTCATTTCCAACTAAAACTTGTTTTTCATCAATACTAGCTAATATTCCTTTTCCTGTGATTTCTTTTACATCTTTTATTTTTACCTCTTCTACATTTTTGTTATATGCTTGTTTTACTGATTTTGCAATTGGATGGTTTGAATACCATTCTGCATAAGCTGCAATTTCTATTAATTCTTCTTCACTGATTCCAATTGAATTAATCTTTTGAACTGTAAAAACACCTTCAGTTAATGTTCCTGTTTTATCAAATACAACAGTTTCAAGATTTGCTAAAGCTTCTAAGTAATTGCTCCCTTTTATTAAAATTCCATTCTTTGATGCTCCACCTATTCCACCAAAAAAACTAAGTGGGATTGATATTACTAATGCACAAGGACATGAAACTACTAAAAATGATAATGCTCTATATAACCAATCAGAAAATGTGGCACTTTCAATTATTAATGGTGGTATAATTGCTAAAAATACTGCTATTATTACAACAATTGGAGTATAATATTTTGCAAATTTAGTAATAAATTTTTCTGATTTAGATTTCTTGCTACTTGCATTTTCTACTAATTCTAAAATCTTGCTAACAGTTGACTCATCATATTCTTTTTTAACTCGTATTTTTAAAATACCTTCTAAATTTATACATCCACTTAATATTTCATCACCTGTACTTACTCTTTTAGGTGTTGGTTCTCCTGTTAAAGCTTTAGTGTCTATAAATGAATTACCTTCTATAACCAAACCATCTAAAGGAATCTTTTCTCCAGGTTTTACAATTATTATTTCATCAATTTTTACTTCATCTGGATCTATTTTTTCTTCTTTATCATTTCTTAAAACATTAGCATAATCTGGTCTTAAATTCATTAAACTTGAAATTGATTTTCTAGATTTGTCTACAGCATAATCTTGAAATAATTCTCCAATTTGATAAAATAGCATTACTGCAACAGCTTCAGGAAACTCTTGTATTGCAAAAGCTCCAATTGTTGCAACACTCATAAGAAAATTTTCATCAAAAACTTTTCCTCTTTTAATATTTCTAAATGCTTTTTTTAATATTTCAAATCCTACAATTATATAACTTATTAAATATATAACTCTATTTATCCATATATTATGAAACGGTACTACTAAAGCAATTATAAATAATATAGCAGATGCAATTATTTTATATAACTTCTTTTTCATCTATAGTCTCTCCTCTCTTAATGTAATAGCCTAAATTTCTTCTATTGTTACATCTGGCTCTTCTTTTTTTATAACCTTTTTTACTTTTTCCATAACTTTATGTTTTTCATTTTCTTCACATTCTATAACTAATCTTTCTGTCATAAAACTTATACTTGCATCACTTACTCCTTCTACTTTTTGAATTTCACTTTCTAATTTTGCTGCACAATTGGCACAATCTAATCCTTTTATTTTAAATTTATTTTTCATATTAACTCAATCCTTTCTTTTATTATCTTCTATGCTCTATATGTTCTATACCTACTTCAAAAACCTGCTGTACATGTTCATCATCTAACATATAAAAAACTTCTTTTCCAATTTTTTTGCATTTAACTATTCCGCTTCTTCTAAGCGTTCCAAGTTGATGCGAAATAGACGATTTACTCATACCTAACACATTTGCAATATCACAAACACATAATTCATTTTTATCAAGGGCATACAATATTTTAACTCTTGTTGTATCTCCTAATATTTTAAAAAATTCTGCAAGTTTATTTAATAAATCTTCATCAGCCATCTGTTTTAAAGTATCATCTACTTTGTCTTGATGAATAACATTACAATCACATATAAACTCATTCTTTGACAATTATTCTCCACCTCATCTCTTAAATTATGTTAATAAGTTGAATAGTTACTCAACTATCTATTTACATTATAGTTGAATTTATATTCAATTGTCAATACTTTATTTTTTATATATTACAATTTTCTTTTATTACGGTTAAAGGCACTTCACGATTTTTTTTAAAAAACTATTGAAATAATTGTAATAATATTGTAAAATTTATTTAATAAAATTGTAATAAAAAGGATAAAAATTATGAGAAGAATTTTAATGCGTTTACGCACATTTATTAGATTTTCTCTTTTAATATATATATCAATAGTTTTAATAGTAGGTTTAGTTGTATTACTATATAAACCTATATATAGCGTATACTTAAACGGCGAATTAATTGGATATTGTAAAGATAAAAACAAATTGCAAACTAGAATTAATACTTATATGGAAAAAGGTCCAGAAACTGATACTGAAACAAATCTCGCCTTTGTATCTATAGAAAACTTACCTACTTATAAGATGTGTTTATTAAAAAGAAACTTAGCAACAAATGACGATGAAATATTTAATACCGTAGTAAAAGATGGTATTTCCTACTACAAGTATTATGCAATATTAGATGATGATGATGAAAAAATATATGTTTCAAATTTTGAAACTGCTGAAAAAATAATAGAAGAATTAAAAGATTCAGAAAGTAATAATATAGATGATCTCTCAATAATAGAAAAATACGAAACAAAGTTAGAAAACTTTTCAGATGTTAAAACAGCTGTATCTGAATTATACGAAAAAAAACCTGTTGTAATTGCTAAAAAAACTACTACTAGTTCAAGTGGTAAAAAAGTTTCAACTTCTTTTAGTATATCTAGTTCTAGACCATCATTGGGTATTTCTTTAATCAGACCTGTATCTGGCTCTATATCTTCAAGATTTGGTTCTATAAGTCGTGTTAGATCTGGAGTTCATACTGGACTTGATATTGCAGCTTCTCGAGGTACAACTATCAAAGCTGCAGCAAGTGGTACTGTTATATTTTCAGGTTACAAAGGATCATATGGAAATATGATTGCAATAGATCACGGAAATGGAGTTTGTACATATTATGGACATTGTAGCAAATTATATGTTTCAGCTGGAACTCGAGTTTCTCAAGGTACTTCAATAGCGGCTGTAGGATCAACAGGAAATTCAACAGGTCCACATTTACATTTCGAAGTAAGAGTTAACGGTGTAGCATATAATCCACAAAATTATGTTTATTAAAAACAAGAACCGAATTCAATATAATTTCGGTTCTTTTATCTTTATAATTCTGATTTTATTTCATTTTTATCTGTTACACCAACAAAAGTTTTGGTTAATTTGCCCTCTTTAAAAATCATTATTGTCGGAATGCTCATCACATTATATTTTATTGCTAATTCTTGATTGTCATCTACATTTACTTTCCCAACTTTTAAATTTTCAATGTTTTCTTCCGAAATTTCATCAATTATAGGTGACATCATTTTACATGGTCCACACCAATCTGCATAAAAATCAACTATTACATTTTCTGTTGATTCTATTACCTCTTTATCAAAATTTTCCTCATTAAATATATTTACCATTTTTTATACCCTCCTTTTATAAATATATATACTTCATTTTTCGTCACTAATGTTTCTTATATATTGTGCTGCTGAAAGTCCTGCTTGAGCACCTTCATATACAGCTTTACAAATTTGAAGTAATCCTCCTGTTATATTTCCACAAGCATAAACTCCTTTTACATTTGTTTCCATTTTTTCATTAACTTTTATATTCTCTCCATTTTGTATTATTCCTAAGGTTTTTGCAAAATCACTCGCTCCAGCCTCTCCAAGTGCAATAAAAATTCCATCTATTTGCATTTTACTACCATCTGTAAAATTAACTTCACTAACTTTTGTTTCTCCTTTTATCTCACTTATTTTTTTTCTATTAACTTCAAATTCACATTCAGGCTCTTCTAATCCATTTGTAAGAATTGTAACTTTATTAGCTACATGTGATAATTCTATTGCTTCATTAACAGCAAACTTTCCATTTCCTATAACAGCAACATTCTTGTTTCTATAGAAAAACGCATCACAAATTGCACAATAGCTTATTCCTTTACCATCAAATTCATCTATACCTTTAATATTAGGTTTTACCTTTCTATTTCCTGTTGCTATAATTACTGATTTCGTCTCATAAGATTCGTTTTCGGTTTTAACATTATATGTTCTTCCTAAGTTTTCTATCCCTATAACTTCTATTTGTTTAACTTCAATGCCTAATTTTTCTGCTTGTTTAATTCCATTTTTGTATAAATTCTCTCCACTAATCCCATCTTCAAAACCATAATAATTATCAATTTTTGAAGATTTTTCTAAATTAGATTCTCCATAATATAATACAAGTACATTTAAGTTTGCGCGTTTTGCATACAAACTTGCAGAAACACCTGCAGGTCCAGCACCTATAATCGTTACATCATACATATTTTAATTCATCCTTTCAAGAATTTTGCATAATAGCAATCTATTATGAATTAATTTTAGATTTTTCATCTTGTTCTAATATTTTGTATAATATTCTATATAATTCTTTTGCTTCTTCATGTTCTAAATTAAACTCTTTAGCCATCTTTTGAGGGATTTTCAAAGCTTTCTCTCTTAATTCGTATCCCTTGTCTGTTAGATTTATAAAAAGAACTCGTTCGTCTTCTTCAAGTGGTCCTTTTTCTATATATCCCTTTTCTTCTAGTCTTTTCAAAACAGGAGACAGTGTACCTGAATTTAAATGCAATTTTTGATTTAATTCTGCCATAATTGTAATATCTTCTTCCCATAAAATCATCATTGTAATATATTGTGTATATGTTAAGTCTAATTCTTTTAGATATGGTTTGTATTTTCTTATTATTAAATTAGAAACTGCATATAATGGAAAACATAATTGATTTTCTAGTAGTAGCTCTTCATATTTTTTCTGTTCATTTTCCACGTAATTCACCTCTTAAATAAGCTCTTTTATTCTTTCTTCTATTTTATCAGGACTAATTGTCGATTCAAATCTTTGAACTACATTTCCTTCTCTATCCACTAAAAATTTTGTAAAATTCCATTTAATATCACTCGAATTTTTATAATCTGGATTCATTTTTTTCACAATAGGAATTAAGATTTTCCCTTTTAAATCAAACCCTTCAAATCCTTTTTGTGATTTTAAATATGCCCATAGTGGATCTTGATTTTCTCCATTTACATCAATTTTTTTTAATTGTTCAAATTGTGTGTTGTATTTAAAAGTGCAAAATTCATGAATTTCTTCATCATTTCCTAGGGCTTGATTTCCAAATTGGTTACATGGAAAATCTAAAATTTCTAATCCTTGCTCATGATATTTTTCATGTAGTTTTTCTAATCCTTCATATTGTGGAGTAAAACCGCATCCTGTCGCAGTATTTACAATTAGCAAAACTTTTCCTTTGTAATTAGACATCGGAACATCGTTTCCTTTTCTGTCTTTTAATGTATAATCATAAATTGACATAGCTACCACTCCTTTATATAATATATTTTGTAAAAAAAATTTAAATTGTGCACAATTTAATTGTGCGCAATTTAATTTTTTTTCATTTTATATTAATATAATTCATTTGTCAATGAAAACTTTTCTACAATTTTCGACACATGATTAATTTCTTTATATTTCGAGTATATTTTTTGCTCTTTCTATATCTTCATCAGTCGCTGTTCTAACATCATCTAATTCATACTTAAAATTAAGTTCTTCCCATTTATACTTTCCCATATTATGATATGGTAATATTTCAACTCTATCAACTGTTTTTAAGCTATTAATAAACTCTTTTAATTTTAGCAAATCTTGTTCATCATCAGTAAAACCAGGAACTAAAACTTGTCTAATCCACATATGTTTATTATTATCACTTAAATATCTTGCAAATTCAAGTTCTCTTTTATTTGATATTCCTACTAATTCTTTACATTTTTCAGGGTCTATATGCTTAATATCTAATAAAAATAAATCCGTTAAATCTATAAGTTCTTTTATTTTGTCATTTATAATAACCATTCCTGATGTATCTATACATGTATGAATTCTTTCTTTTTTTAATTTTTTAAAAAGCTCTATTAAAAATTCATATTGTAAAAGAGGCTCTCCTCCAGTAACTGTAACACCTCCATTTGGATAAATATAATTCTTATATCTTAAAATATTATCAAATATTTCATCTAATGATTTAAATTCTCCTCCATGAATGTCCCAAGTATCTCTATTATGACAATATTTGCATTTCAAGCTACACCCTTGCAAAAATAATATAAACCTAATTCCCGGTCCGTCCACAGTTCCAAAAGATTCTATTGAATGGACTTTTGCATAATATTCTATATTTTTTTCCATAATAATCATTTCCTTTTTAATTAGTATTGTTTTGGTTGATTTTTGATTAAAAGACAGGTCTTTCTAAATTTTGACCTGTCTTTCTTTTTCATGCTAATTATATTTTTTCATGTATTGTTCTATTTATAACATCTAATTGTTGTTCTCTTGTTAAACTTGTAAACTTAACTGCATATCCAGAAACACGAATTGTAAGTTGTGGATATTTCTCTGGATGCTCCATTGCATCTTCCAATAAACTTCTATCAAATACATTTACATTTATATGATGTCCTGTTTGTGTAAAATATCCATCAAGCATATTTACTAAATTATTTACTCTTGTCTTTTGAGTTTTACCAAGAGTGTTTGGTGTTATAGCAAATGTAAATGAAATACCATCCTCTGCACTTTCAAATGGAAGTTTTGCAATAGTATTCATTACTGCTAATGCTCCATGTGTATCTCTTCCATGTAAAGGATTTGCTCCAGGTCCAAATGGTGCTCCTGCTTTTCTTCCATCAGGCGTATTGCCTGTTGCTTTTCCATAAACAACATTTGAAGTAATAGTTAATATTGACAATGTGTGTTTTGCATTTTTGTATGTTGGATGTTTTCTTAAACATTCTATAAATTTTTCTATAATATGAACTGCTATTTGGTCAACTCTATCATCATCATTTCCGTATTTTGGATATCTTCCTTCAACTTCAAAATCAACAGCTACCCCTTGTTCATTTCTAATTGTTTTAACTTTTGCATATTTTATTGCAGAAAGTGAATCTGCTGCAACAGAAAGTCCTGCAACTCCGCATGCCATTGTTTGTAAAATATTTCTATCATGTAAAGCCATTTCTAAAGCTTCATAGCAGTATTTATCATGCATATAATGTATGGCATTTAATGCTTTAATATATATTTTTGCAACATAATCCATCATTTGCTCATATTTAGTCATTACTTCATTAAAGTCTAAATACTCTGATGTTATAGGTTCGAATAATGGTGTAACTTGTTGTCCTGTAACCTCATCTATTCCACCATTTATTGCATAAAGTAAAGTTTTTGCAAGATTTGCTCTAGCTCCAAAGAATTGCATTTGTTTTCCAATTCTCATTGGAGAAACGCAACAAGCTATTCCATAATCGTCTCCTAAAGTTAATCTCATTAAATCGTCGTTTTCGTATTGTATAGCTGATGTTTTTATTGAAAGTCCTGTAGCAAATCTTTTAAATGCATTCGGAAGATCTACTGACCAAAGAACAGTTAAATTTGGTTCTGGTGCAGGTCCAAGATTTGTTAATGTGTGTAACATTCTAAAAGAATTTTTAGTAACTAATGTTCTTCCATCAATTCCCATTCCTCCAATACTTTCAGTTACCCATACTGGATCTCCACTAAATAGCTCATTATATTCTGGTGTACGAAGAAATCTAACCAATCTTAATTTCATTACAAAATGATCCATTAACTCTTGTGCTTTTGCTTCTGTTAATTCTTTGTTCTTTAAATCTCTTTGAATATATATATCTAAGAAAGTAGATGTTCTACCTAAACTCATTGCTGCACCATTTTGATCTTTTATTGCTCCTAAATATCCAAAATATAACCATTGAATTGCTTCTTTTGCATTTTTGGCAGGTTTAGAAATATCAAATCCATATTTTTTAGACATTCCTTTTAGTGCTTTTAAAGCTTTTATTTGTTCAGCAATTTGTTCTCTTTTTTCGATTATATCTTGTGTAAATTCATCTACATCAATTTCCTCTAACTCATGTATTTTGTTTTCTATTAGAGCATCTATTCCATATAAAGCAACACGTCTGTAATCTCCTATTATTCTTCCTCTACCATATCCGTCTGGAAGTCCTGTTAAAAGTTTATTAGTTCTTGCTATTCTAATGTCTGGTGTATAAACGTCAAAAACACCATCATTATGAGTTTTTCTTATTGTGTGAAAAATATTATCTATTTCAGGATCAACATGTCTTCCGTATGCCTCACAAGATTTTTCTACAATTCTAATACCACCATTAGGCATTATTGCTCTTTTTAATGGTGCATCTGTCTGAAGTCCTACTATTTCTTCTAATTCTTTATCTATATACCCAGCAGCAAACCCATCAACTGTTGATGGTGTCTTTGTATCTATATCTAATACACCACCTTCAGATTCTTTCTCTTTTTTATAAAGCTCTAAAACTTCATCCCATAATTTTTTTGTTTTTTCTGTAGGCTCTGCTAGAAAGCTTTCATCTCCTTCATATGGAGTGTAATTCTTTTGTATAAAATCTCTTACATTTATCTCTGTTTTCCAATCTCCTTCTACAAATCCATTCCATTGTTTAAAATTCATTTTTCTCCTCCTTTATTTTTATTGTTTACAATTTTTTTAAAATTATTATTATTTGTTATAATCCACAACTAAATCTAATCATAGTTATAATTTATAGCAATTTTTAATCCTCATCAATTATAGCATAGAAAGCAAAATAATCTGTTGCTTTTGCAACAGATTATTTTATTTCTTTCACACCCTTTTATTTAGTTACTTTTTAGAAATATTACATTTTTATTACATTTTTCAATTATCCGAAATCCCACTCCAATCAAGCTCTATAGGATTATTGCATTCAGGGCATAAAATCTCATTTATATTTTCATCTACATATGCACTAAATTCATAATTACAATAAGGACATACAATTTTGAATTCAGATTCTTCATCATATAAATCATTATATATATTATCTATATTATCATCTAAATATTCCATTTTAGATTCTATCTCATCCATTCTTTTATCTTGTCTTTTTTGTTTATTTTTTATATCACTAATTTTTCTTTCTTCGTCGTCTACATATTTATTCAGTTCTTTAAAAATCTTATCAAAAAAAGTTTCTGTTCTTTCTAATACATTTTTTAGTTCTTCTTTATTCGATATATTTTTTTCTAAATCATTAACAAATTTTTTCATTTCATCACAAATTTCTTTTATCATGTAATTCTCCTTTTTAAAGCAAAAGAGCTGCATAAATATCAGCTCCCCATAACTATACTCTTTCCATATATTCACAAGTTCTTGTGTCTATTCTTAATACATCTCCTATATTAACAAACATTGGAACTTGTAATTCTAATCCAGTCTCTAATGTAGCAGGTTTTCCAGATGTTGTAGTTGTATTTCCTGCAAATCCAGGTTCTGTATATGTTACTTCTAGTTCAACAAATATAGGTGGTTCAACAGCAAATACATTTCCTTTATATGAAAGTATTTTTACTTGCATATTTTCTTTTAAATATTTTAAACAATCCCCTAATTGTTCTTTATTTAATGGCATTTGATCATATGTATCATTATCCATAAAATAATATAAATCTCCATCATTATATAAATATTGCATTTCTTTTTTCTCTATTTCTGCTCCTGGATATTTATCTGATGGGTTAAATGTTTTTTCTAAAACTGCCCCTGTTATAACATTTTTTAATTTTGTTCTTACAAATGCTGAACCTTTTCCTGGTTTAACGTGTTGAAATTCTACTACTCTAAATACGTTTCCTTCCATTTCAAATGTTGTACCATTTCTAAAATCTCCTGCTGAATATACTGCTGCCATATTAATTCTCCTTTCAAATTTTAAAACTTTTAATATTATACAACATTCTTTAGCCTTATGTCAATACCTAAACTGCTTTTTTACGATTTAGATACTTCATTTTCGTAGCCATTCCTCCTCTTATATGTCTCTCTGATTTATTCTCTTCTAAAATTTTCCTTACTTCTTTTGCAAGACTAGGATTAATTTTTAAAAGTCTTTCTGAAACATCCTTGTGTACTGTACTTTTACTTATTCCAAAAGTTTTTGCTGTGCTTCTTACTGTTTCTTTTGTTTCAATTATATAATGTGCAAGTTTTGTTGCACGTTCTTCAATAGTTATTCCCCTCATATACTGCCCCCATGAATACTTTTGTTTAATTGTATTCGTAGCAGGCTTATATTAGAACTCTATTTATTATTCTAATTAATCTATTTGTGCTTCCTTTTCAGTTGAAACTCTACAATATGCTGCAATTTTCATATAGCATTTCTCCTTTTTCAGTAACTTTGTTTTCGTTCTAGTCACCCATTTAAATTATACCAGCCCTTTATTGCGTGGAATATCTTTCACATTTTTTTCGCGGTTCCCCACCGAAATGGTCCACCCCTGCTTCAAAAAATGTGAAAGACATCCCACTTGCGCGGGCTTATCATCACATTGGGTGACTAGTAACATTATTTTTATTACTTTAAAACCTTTTTATCTAAAAATCTATTGTGTCCTTAGATTACCAACAAATAAAAGTTTGAAAAATATAGACAAGTTGTAATTAATAATATAATCATTTACATAATACCTGTAAGTAGTTCTGTGTGATAGCAAAAATATCATTTTAAAAAGAATCTCCATCTTGATGGAAATTCTTCATTTTTTTTTGAATAATCCTTTAATATAATTTACAAGTTTTCTAAAAAAGTTCTCCTTCTTTATTTCTACAGGTAAATTCTTATTATAGTTTTCTATTGTTACATTTTCTTTGTTGTCATTATTTTTCTTAAATAAATCATCTGGATTATATTTTTGCATTTTCTCTTCTTCTATTTTTTGAATATCATATTTTTGTTTTGCGATAATCTTCTCTCTTTGTTCTGGAGTTGCCCAATAGTCTCTAAAAATGTTTGAAATTATTGCTTTTGTCTCATCTAGTAAGTCTAAATTTCCAAAGTCAGTATCTTCATTTAATACAAATTTATAGTTTTTATCTTTTTTATATTCAAATGTATCTATCATTTCCTGCGGTATTTTTTCAACTTCACTTTTAGGCATATATTTTAATATTTCTAATACTTCTTTATATGCTTTTGGGTAATTATCTATCACTCTAGTTCCTCCTTTTTTTCATCAGTATTATATTCTTCATTATAGATTGATTCTTTAACTTCTTTCATGTCTCCCGAAATCCTATTCTGTGATTTCTGTTCCATTTCTGTATTTAAAGGTATACTTCTAATTAATTTATTTTGATTTTGTTTTTGTTTATAAACATTTTCACTCTTTTCCAATGTGCTTTCTTTTATTATTCCTTTTTGTTTTTCTTTATTTGTCCCTTTTTGTCTTACTCCATTTGTTGAAGGCATTATTTTATTTATAAGCCCTAAAATTTGTTGTTTAGAAAATACAGTTTTATATTCTTCCTTTTCTGCTATTCTTAAATGCTTATACACTTCTTCTTCAATACCATCACAAAATTTTGTAATTCCGCCCTTATCATCCTTGTTTGGAATACCGTCATATACACTAACAAGATTTACCCTTTTTATGTATTTTACCATATTTTCCATTCCATCATTTCGGATTATTTCATATGGTATTAAATCTAAACCTAAAATTGTTATAGCTTCTCCTTTAGATGTTGTCCCAACTATTTCTTTTCTCGAAAAAGGAATTATTCTTTTTTTATCCCAAACATCTTCAACATCTTCTAAAGTAGCATATTGATTCAAATTGTATTTTTCTAATCCACCTTCCTGTTTTAATCTGTCTAATATAAGTCTCTCCATTGAAATAGCAAATGATTCTCCAATATCATAATCAATCTTATCTTTTGGACTATCTGTAAATAGCCTCGCCATTGAATCTACATATGATGGATTTTGTACACTTATTAAATGCTCAAATGCATGTGCCATTTCATGACTTATATAATTAATATCAGAAATAATTTTTGACATTCCATTTCTACATCTCATTTTTTTTATATCTTCAACTGAATCTTTCTCTAATACTTCTGGCTCATTAAGATGTAAACGCAATTCATCAGGTTCTTCGTTCATACTTCTTCCTGTTAATTGTGCTATCATTTTCTGTTTTATTGTATCATGATACCAAATTCTTTCATCATCTTTTTGGCTAACTACCTCATAATTAATACTTAAATTATTAAGTTTTTCCATTATATCTTTACTATTTAAATCTGCTACTTCATCTCTACTTATATGTAAAGCACTTGATATTAATTCAGGAGCAACCTCTTTATACATTTCTATAACTATATTAAAAACTTCTTGAATATAACTTTGCATATATTCAGTTGAATTTTGAACATCTTCTATTATCATTTTTTT
>FLNV01000806.1_pt1 | contig 15408 bp, 17 predicted proteins | sample 1140351 | NCBI WGS metagenome assembly FLNV01 (sample SAMEA3878207, study PRJEB12797) | bioreactor metagenome | biome: Moose rumen | place: Sweden | collected 2011-10 | reverse complement strand
ACCTGTAGAATCGAGTATTTTCGAGCAACAAGCAAAATGGCGGCAAAAAGACAATTCTGGAGCAACCAAGCTATAGTGCTACAACACAGGCTGTTAGCAAAACACGGTCGTCGGCACGCCACAACTGGGCCCCAGCTGCACCGCAACGGGGCCCCCGCCACACACCAACGGGGCCTACATTACAGCGCAACGGGATAGCCATTGAACTGTAACGGAGGCCCGGCTGCGGCGGAAAGAAGCAACTACAGCGCATACATATACAGAAATCGGCCGTGTCGGAGAATAAATTTCCGCAGGAGCCGATTTTCGCAATCTATTTCAGCAGAAAACTCTGCAGGCTCGCAACAGCAAAAACGGAAAAATAATGGGCCAAAAAATTTTGGTTTTTCCACACTTATTTGTATCTTTGCAGCCATGAAAGAACAAACAAACCAAAAATCAATCAAGTTAACACTATGAAAGCATTCAACGACAAGAATTTCTGCCTTGACAACGAGGTGGCACAGGACCTCTACCACAACCATGCCGCCAAGATGCCCATCATTGACTACCACTGCCATCTGATACCCGAGATGGTGGCCAACGACCACCGCTTCAAGAGCATTACCGAGCTGTGGCTGGGTGGCGACCACTACAAGTGGCGTGCCATGCGCACCAACGGCATCGACGAGCGCTTCTGCACCGGCAAGGACACCAGCGACTGGGAGAAGTTTGAGAAGTGGGCCGAGACCGTGCCCTACACCCTGCGCAACCCGCTGTACCACTGGACACATCTGGAGCTGAAGACCGCTTTCGGCATAGAGAAGCTGCTCAGCCCTAAGACGGCACGCGAAATCTTCGACGAATGCAACGAGAAACTGCTGAAGCCCGAGTACTCGGCCCGCGGACTGATGAAGCGCTATCGCGTGGAATGCGTCTGCACCACCGACGATCCCGTGGATGACCTGCACAACCACATAGAGTATGCACGCAACAAGGCTCAGGACGACCCCATCATGATACCCGCATGGCGCCCCGACAAGGCCATGAACATCGAAAAGCCAGAATATGCCGACTACGTCAAGAAGCTGGAGCAGGTGTCGGGTGTCACCATCAGCAAGTTTGCCGACATGATGGACGCCCTGCAGAAGCGCCACGATTTCTTCCACGCCCAAGGCTCGCGCCTGTCCGACCACGGCATCGAGGAGTTCTACGACGAGCCCTACACAGACTCGCAGATAGAGGTCATCTTCGAGAAAGCCATGCGCCACCAGGCCCTGTCAAACCTGGAAGTGCGCCAGTACAAGCACGCCTTCCTGCGCCTCTGCGCCGAGATGGACGCCGCCAGCGACTGGACACAGCAGTATCACTACGGTGCCATACGCGACAACAACACACGCATGTACGATGCACTGGGTCCAGACACGGGCTTCGACTCGATAGGCGAGTTCAACACCGCCAAGGCCATGAGCCACTTCCTCAACGAGCTGAACGTGGAGGGTCGCCTCACGCGTACAATATTATATACACTCAACCCATGCGCCAACGAGGTCATCGCCACCATGCTGGGCAACTTCCAGGACGGGGCGTGCCCAGGCAAGATACAGTTTGGCTCTGGCTGGTGGTTCAACGACCAGAAGGACGGCATGGAGCGCCAGATGAACGCACTGTCAGTGCTGGGCCTGCTGTCGCGCTTCGTGGGCATGCTGACCGACTCGCGCTCGTTCCTCAGCTACCCGCGCCACGAGTACTTCCGCCGCATACTCTGCAACCTGCTGGGCAACGACGTGGAGCGCGGACTGCTGCCCGATGACCGCGAGCTGCTGGGACGCATGGTGGAGGACATCAGCTACAACAACGCACGTCGCTACTTTAAGTTCTACTAAGCCTATGAGCGAAAAGACATTCGCACCGTCGGAGCTGATAATCAACTCCGACGGCTCTTGCTTTCACCTGCACCTGAAGCCCGAGCAACTGGCCGACCGCGTGGTGCTGGTGGGCGACCCGGGACGCGTGAACACCGTGGCCAAACACTTTGACACAGTGGAGTGCGAAGTGCAGAGCCGCGAGTTCCACACCATCACTGGCACATACAAGGGCAAGCGCATCACATGCCAGTCGCACGGCATAGGCTGCGACAACATCGACATCGTGATGACAGAACTTGACACGCTGGCCAACATCGACTACCAGACGCGCACCGAAAAGGCGGAACACCGCACACTGACCTGCGTCCGCATAGGCACGTGCGGCGGACTGCAACCGTTCACCCCCACAGGCACCTTCGTGGCATCGGTGAAGAGCATCGGCTTCGACGGACTGCTGAACTACTATGCCCAGCGAAACGAGGTGTGCGACCTGAAAATGGAAGAGGCTTTCAAGCAGCACATGACGTGGAACCCCATCAAGGGAGCGCCATACGTAGCCGTGGCCGACCCGACGCTCATCGACCAGATAGCCCGCCAGGACATGGTGCGTGGATACACCGTGGCATGCGGAGGCTTCTACGGCCCACAAGGACGACAAATCAGACTGGCCATCGAAGACCCACGGCAGAACGAGAAGATAGAAGCCTTCGAATACGAAGGCATGAAAATTTGCAACTTCGAGATGGAGTCGTCTGCCCTGGCCGGTCTTGCCGCTATGCTCGGCCATCGCGCCATGACCTGCTGCATGGTCATAGCCAACCGCTATGCACAGGAGATGAACACAGAGTACAAGAACACCATCGACTCGCTCATACAAAAGGTTCTCGACCGCATATAACCCCCGTCCCGTCTGTCGCTGTACCACAGCGACCAACAAAAGCAACACACCATGACTTCCTTCGAAAGCGACTACAACAACGGTGCCCACCCATTGGTGCTTCAGCACATCATCGACACAAACCCATACACCAGCCACTCGTACGGTTTCGACGAATGGAGCGAGGCGGCACGGGCCAAGATACGCCTGGCATGCCAATGCCCAGAAGCAGACATCTGCTTCCTCGTGGGCGGCACGCAGACCAACGCCGTGGTCATCGATGCCATCATGAATCCCCACGAAGGCGTCGTTGCCGTAGATACCGGCCACATCAACGTGCATGAGGCGGGCGCCGTCGAGGCTAATGGCCATAAGATACTGGTGCTGCCCTCACACAACGGCAAGTTGGAGCCTGGCGTGCTGTCCGACTACCTGCAGCGCTTCTACGCCGACGACACCCACCTGCATATGGTGCCGCCCGGCATGGTGTACATCACATTCCCGACCGAGATGGGCACACTCTATTCTGCCAACGACATCAGCCAACTGTACAACATCTGCCAGGAGTATCACATTCCACTGTACATTGACGGAGCGCGCCTGGGCTACGGACTGATGGCCAACGAGTGCGACTGCGACCTGGCGTGGCTGGCACACCACTGCGACACGTTCTACATCGGAGGAACCAAGGTGGGGGCACTCTGCGGCGAAGCCGTGGTCTTCCCAAAGGGCAACCAGCCACGACTCTTCCAGACCATCATAAAGCGCCACGGTGCCATGCTGGCCAAGAGCCGACTGGCTGGCGTACAGTTTGACGCGCTATTCACAGACAACCTCTATTTCAAAATTTCGCACTACGCCATACAGAGGGCAATGCAACTGCGCAACCTCTTCGTCCAGGCTGGTATCACACCCCTACCCTCACCCACCAACCAGCAGTTTGTGGTGCTAAACGAATATCAGCGCCATACCATTGCCCAGAATGTGGCCTTTGAGGTGTGGGGCACCATCGACAAACAGCGAACCACATGCCGCTTCGTGACCAGCTGGGCTACCACCGAGACCGACATGCAGCAGCTGGCCGATGCCCTCCACAGCCTGTGAACTTAGAACCGTGCATTTATGCTTGAGCAAAGCGAAAAACTATGGACTATGAACTAAGTTCAACCATCTGCGCCCCCGCCACACCCACAGGAGGTGCCCTCGCCATCATACGCATCTCAGGCCCTCAAGCCATCCCCATTGTCTGTTCCGTTTGCCGCCGTATCACAGCGGCCACTCCCCCCAATACCGCCCACCTCACACCCATCATAACCACCGACGGCGAAACCATCGACCAGGCAGTCGTCACCGTCTTCCGTGCCCCACACAGCTACACTGGTGAGGACTCTGTCGAAATATCCACACACGGCTCACCTTACATTGTCAGCAGTGTGCTGGAACTCCTTGTTCAGCAGGGCTGCCGCATGGCCGGTCCAGGCGAGTTCACCCAGCGCGCCTACCTCAACGGCAAAATGGATCTGACGCAGGCCGAGGCCGTGGCAGACCTCATCGCCTCTACCAACCGCGCCTCGCACCACCTGGCCATGAGCCAGTTGCGTGGTGGCATTTCCTCTGAACTCTCCCGTCTGCGCGACCAACTGCTGAAACTTACTTCCCTGCTGGAACTTGAGCTCGACTTCTCTGACCACGAAGACCTGGAATTTGCCGACCGCACAGAACTGCTTCAGCTCACCCTTCAGATTGAAGCACACATTGCCCATCTCGCCCACTCCTTCGAAACCGGCAACGCCCTGAAGAACGGCATCCCCGTCGCCATCGTAGGTGCCCCAAACGTGGGCAAATCCACGCTCCTCAATTCCCTGCTTGGCGAAGAGCGCGCCATAGTCAGCGAGATTCAAGGCACCACCCGCGACACCGTCGAAGACACCATCACCCTCGGCGGCATCCAGTTCCGCTTCATCGACACCGCCGGCATCCGACACACCAGCGACCAAATAGAACAGATGGGCATAGAGCGGTCAATGGCGGCAGTCGAGCGTGCCCGAATCATCCTTTTGATGACCGAGCCCGGTGTCCCTTATCCAGACATCACTCCCCGCGAAGACCAGACCGTCATCAGCATCGAAAACAAGACTGACACATTCCAAGCCAAGTACAGCGTCGGCCTCGACACACTCAAGCAACAGCTCATCGCCGCTGTCCCCGCCTACTCCGACTCTGACGTCATCGTCACCAACGCCCGCCACTACGATGCCCTGCAGCGTGCCCACGCCAGCATCCGGCGCGTCATCGAAGGCATGGGCGCAACCAATAATTCTCAATTCTCAATTCTCAATTCTCAATTGCCACCAGACTTGGTGGCAGAAGACCTCCGCATCGTCCTCTCCGACTTAGCAGAAATAACCGGCCAAGGCCAAATCACCCCCCACGAAGTCTTAGGCAATATCTTCAAGCACTTCTGCGTGGGAAAGTAGCGTTTCTGCGTCGGAAAGTAGGACAATAACAAACGGTATCAGAAAAACCGCAAAAGAACTCAGAAAAGCCCCGAAAACGCTGTATTTCTTAAATATCGTTATAAATGCGGCTTTTTGAGTCCGTTTTATTCCGTTTGTCGTTTTTTTGTTGTTACTTTGTTGCGCGAAACATTTCAAGCAACAAAACAACAAAAGTATGGCATCATCAGAACCTATCAGATTACGGAAGCGTCTGCTGAAAGATGGCAGACAGACACTTTACCTCGACCTCTACCACAACGGCAAGAGGGAGTATGAATATTTGAAGCTCTACCTCATTCCAGAAAAGAGCCGGGCAGACAAGGAAACCAACAAGCAGACAATGAAGCTGGCAGAAGCCATCAAGGCCAAGCGCATAGTGGACTATCAGAATGGCAAGTTTGGATTCCATCAGCCAGAGCATAACATCAGATTCTTCGACTACTACTCTGCCATGTGCGAGAAGCGCAAGGGTGCGCCAGAGTCACGCGGAAACTGGGGAAACTGGTACTCCGGCTTGAAGCATCTGGAGATATACGAAAAGAACAAGGATATCACTTTCGATGAAATCACCCCGGAATGGGTGCAGGGATTCAAGGATTATCTGGAGAACGATGCCAAGGCCTGGGCACCAAGGTATGAGCGCGAACTGGAGTACCACAAGCTATCCAGGAACTCCAAGCTGTCCTATTTCAACAAGCTCCGTGCGTGCATACATCAGGCTCTCGCCAACGGAGTGATTGAGCAGAACCCATTACGAGGTGTCGAGAACTTCAAGGCCGAGGAAAGCAAGCGAATGTACCTCACCATCGACGAGGTGAAGGCCATCACCAAGGCAAAGTGTTCCTCTCCTGGTGTGAAGCGGGCCTTCCTGTTCTCTTGCCTGACTGGTCTGAGACGATCCGACATACAGAAGATGACATGGGGGGAAGTACATCAGCAGGGGGAGTTCGTGCGCATCATCTTCAAGCAGAAGAAAACCAGCGGACAGGAGTATATAGATATATCACCCCACAAGCCGCTGAACTGATGGGTGAACGCAGGAAGCCGACAGACAAGGTCTTCTATGACTTCCTGAGTGCATCACCAACCAATCATGCCATAAGGGAGTGGATGCTTCGTGCGGGCATCACCAAAGAGATTACTTTCCATTGTGCCCGGCATACCTTCGCTGTCATGATGCTTGACCTCGGCACCGATATCTACACCGTTTCGAAGCTCCTTGGGCATCGGGAGTTGACCACGACTCAAATCTATGCCAAAGTGCTCGACAAAAACAAGCAGGCGGCAGTTATGAACATACCAGATATAGGTCTGAAAAAGGACGATTAAATTTTGCCGCGTCATTTGCCGCGACAAAAGTAACGGCAAAAGTATCGGCAAAAATCAAAATTTGCCGCATCATTTGCCGCGGCGTTTGCCGCACCATTTGCCGACCCTTTTGCTGGAAGTTTGCCGCAACACGTTTTGCATCATTTGTTGTCTGAATTGTTAAATTCATTAACCAAAACGCCCGAAACGCTTATTTTTCGTTTTGTTTGTCGCGGCAAAACTATCGGCAAACGCCGCGGCAAAAGTAGCGGCACCTGCTGAAATTTTGCCTATATATATATTATAATAATGAATAAGAGAAAGATAAAATAATAGAAAGAGTAAAATAGGGGTATGGGGAAAGATGAAAAAGCGAGGTCATTATGAAATGGCCCCGCTTCTTTTTGTCATACTGCCCTCTTTCTGAATTGTTCTCCAGTACCGAGAAGTAGCCACGTTGGGTTTACCTTGAAGTACCTGATAAGGGGGAGCAGCCATGCCACCTCGAAGAACCCCTTGCCCATATCGGCACGCTGGGCGTATAGGTGCCGCTTGTCAATGCCGTAGGTGTCACAGAAGCCAGTCATTCCACCTGGCACTTTATCACCATCGAGAAGTATCTGCAGCACGTCAAAGAACCGCTGCTGGCAGTCGATGGTCTCTTGCTTGTATGCGCGTCTTTTACTCATATTAAATATCAATGTTCTTATTATAGATATAAAGTGTATCTCCTGTTTTGTAATCACAGATTATACAGCGAACAGCCTTAACATTGTGCTTGTATGCCATTTTGTATAGGTCTGCTGAAAGGTTCTCAATACTTCCATTCAAAGATGAGGTGTCAACCATCACGACTAAATCCTTTCTATCAAGATTGTAATAAGATGGCATTCCGCTTTCCCTCGCCGCTTGAATGAACATGACCGCACTCAGAGAGTCTGCTTTTCTATTGACCTCTTCTTTGTTATAATGCGCTTTGGATTCCTTGCATCCAATACAGATAGTCAAAATGATTACTGAAATAATAGCCACTCTCATTCTTTTCCTGCTTGCTCAATAATTCCTATGAGTCTGTCGATCTGCTCCTGACTCTTTTTGAGCAGTTCTTGATACCCCTTCTGCAGTGCTATCATTCCAGCTATGTTTTCAGAGTCATTATGAGAGATATTATTTCCATTACCAGAGACATTGCCACCTACCGTCATACTTGATGATGACGGATCGCCTCGACCTGAAGTGTCTGGTAAAGGCACTTCTTCGCTATTTGAGTCTGGTGTTAGTAACATCTTACCTTTACCATATAAAAGCCAGTCCATGTTCAATTCTGGATAAGTCGAGGCAATGCTTTGAACTTTATCGGGTGCAATAGAGCGCCTGATAGATGTAACGAAAGCATTTGAAACTCCAATGCTTTCACCGAATGCGGTTTTAGTCAAGTGCTTATACTTTATGAAAGCAATAAGCCTGTTTTTTACTGAGTTATCATCCATAATGCTTGAATTTAGTTAAATTTTCAAACAAATGCCTCGAAATGTTTTGTAGTTTCAAAGCAATGCTTTAATTTTGCATCGACAACCGTTAAAAGTTGCGACAAAGGTACGTAAAAAGTGCGTAACAAAAGAACAAATTTAGAAAAAGTAACTAAAATGGAAGCAAAATCATTCAGAGAAATCTATGAAGAGTGCGCCAAGCGGCCACCACTCCCTACCCCTCGCAAGGAGTTCATGGCGAAAGTTGCCAGCCTTACCAAGCGCAGTGAGTTCACAGTGCGTATGTGGTGTACTGGCCGACAGACGCCTGATCCTCTTGCCCAAAGTGTGATATCCAAGGAGTTCGGCATCCCTGCTGAAACTCTATTCCCTAAATCAGAATAATAAACGCAATACTGGTATGGCGACTTGAAGGACGGCCAGTTAGTAGTCGGCTATCTTGCCCAGGTTCCCGACATAATGGATAATCTGGATTCTGCTATGGTTCTGAAGCTTCAAGAGGTGGTGGATAAGATGTGCTATGTTGAGCCCCTGTTGCTCCCGGCAAAGCCATCGTGCCCTCAGTACATCGAGAGGCTGCACCCATACAAGAAGCATGAGAGCCATGGAAAGCCCGATTACTGGCACCGCATCCGCAGCAATCCCCGCCAACGGTGAGAAGCCAGTCTGTCAGTGAGAAAAGCCGATAATCGCAAATAATCGCATGAAGGTATGAGAACAGAAGGACAGACGGTATATGTTCTTTGGTACGGCAAGGTGCTACAGGGCAACGTCGTAAGAGAGAATGATATGATGGGAATGACGGCGGTGAGGATTCCGCTGCAGGGCCAGCATCCGATAGCACTCTTCACTCCTGGTCATGTGTACGACACGGCAGATGATGCGGAAAATTCCAAAAGTGTTCCGAAAATTGCCAAAAGCGTACCAGAAATTGAAGAAAACGTACCAAAATATGCTGAAAGCGTTCCGAAAGTTGCAGAAACGAGCCAGTGCGAGGCGTTCAAGAAAGCCCATTGGGACAACGTGCGCAACTGCCTCAGAACGGATTCCCTCGACGAGTTCTATTCCCTCTGGAAGATGGAGCACACCCCACACGGCCACATCGAGGCCCCGGCAAGGGAGCCAGTTCCAGAAGTTGGAACAAAACAATGCACCAAGGCAGCAGCCAAGAAGCATACTGAGACAATTCAATTATCATTATTTGACTAAACAACATTTGAGTATGGAAACAAACAGAAGCAAAACCGTGGTACTGATGCTGTCGCACCACTACCCGAAAACCGCCATCCATGCGGGAAAGCCAACCCATTTCAAAGAGAAGCTGCTGGACGGCAGGAAGATCCACACCTGCAGAGGCCGCTACGACGGATGGGCCAGCAACATTGACAAAGTGAATGACAAAGGCTATGTGATGTCTGTCCGCGAGTGGGACGGAAGACCCTACGGCAAAGGCGTGAAGCAGAAGGTCATCAAGGAGTACCGCAAGGCCAGGTACCAGCGTTTCACGATGAAGTACGACCGTGACACCGACGAGCTGAAATGCGTCATCGACGGCAAGAGGTTCACAGACATTGCGACGCTGGCCAAGAATGACGGCATGACGCTCGAAGAGTTCAAGGACTGGTTCTTCGGCCAGGGCATGAGCCGGGGAGTGTTCAGCGGCATAATCATCCACTTTACGGACTTCCGCTACAATGGTGAAGATAGTACTAAACCCTAATATGGGTGGTGTATAGTAATAATCTCTAATATAGTACAATATTATGTCGATAAACAAAGCAATACTGGTCGGTAACGTTGGCTCAGAGCCTAAAGTGCAGACCATGTCAAACGGCAGCGTCGCCCAGCTCTCACTCGCCACGACAGAGAGGGCCTATAAGCTGCAGAACGGTACACAGGTGCCAGAGCGCACAGAGTGGCACAACCTCATTGCATGGGGTAAGACGGCTGATGTGATAGCCAAGTATGTACACAAAGGCTCCAAGCTCTACGTTGAGGGCAAGATAAAGACACGCTCATACGATGACCGCCAAGGGCGCAAGTGCTACGTGACGGAGATACACATCGACGTGCTTGAATTGCTCGATCCGAAGCAAGCAGCCAACGGCAACCAGCAGCAATCTCCATACGATGACCGAATAAACTTCTGAGACTATGCCGAGAAAAGGTAGAATGAGCCCGGAGGAAAAGTTCGCCATGCTCCTTGCCAGAGCCAACACGGGAACCAAGCAGAAGCCCTCGCACATCGAGAGTGAAATGCAGCGGTCATGCAAACGGTGGTTTGACCTGCAATATCCAAAGCTGAGCCGCCTGTTGTTCGCTGTGCCAAATGGTGGTGCCAGGAACTCGCGGGAAGCCGCCATCATGAAAGCAGAAGGTGTCACCGCAGGAGTGGCCGACATGATACTGCTCATACCCCGTCACGGCTACGGCTGTCTGTGCATAGAGTTCAAGACAAAGGACGGTCACCAGTCGGAGAGTCAGAAGCTTTGGCAGGCTGATGTAGAGGCCAACGGAAACAAGTACGTTGTGGTTCGAAGCATCGACGAATTTGTTAAGGAAGTACGCGACTATCTGAGGGGGTAGTTTCTTTTTTTGTCCCAAACAGTGCTTAATAAGCACATATTGCGCAAAAAAAGGCTTAGACGAAAGCGACATTATAAAAAAGGCGAACCGCCAGAAACTTACTCCAGTTGCGGAGGGGATTCTGGCGATTCTTGCGAATACGAACCTCGGCGGATGCCGGGCTATTTGCGAACAACGGTGCAAAGGTAGCCATTTTCTTTGATTCCACCAAGGGTATCAGCCGAAAGCAACACTACGGATTGACGGCATCCTCATCGTCATTACTGGGAATGTACGAGCCATTGCCGGCATACAGGTCGGCCTCACGGAACTTCGCGTCCTTGAAGAGCTGTGCGGCTCGGAAACGCTTGCCCAGGTAGAGGTTCATGCGCACGCCCTTGATGTCATCGGCGGTGAACTGGTCCTTGTCGGCCTCGCCCACGGTTTCCAGTCCGAGGCGGAAGATGCCCAGGTCGTCGAAACGCACGGCCTTTCCCTCCAGCAGCATCTCGCGCAGACACACCTCCATCTCGATGAGCACGCCCCGGATGGTTCCCTCGCTGTAGACGCAGTGATGGTGGGCCATGTGCTCCACGAACTCGTCGAACTCCATCAGCTCATGCACGGCACGCCCGTACCACTTGCCGTAACAGCGGCTGATGCGATTGGTGTTCTGATACTTCTTGTACTTAATCATAATACACTTGTTTTTATTGGTCTTGTGGCACTATTGCCGCTGCAAAGTTACATTTTCGTGAGTCCGCGAAAATGGTTCTTTCGGCTTGTGTCCTGTTATGTCCTGTTTCTTGCGGTAAAAATTGCTTATGTCACGCAAAATTTGTGTAACTTTGCGCCTGTTAAGCACTCAGAATGGAGTTCAAGGTGAAGGAATATGGCAGAACGGAGCTTGCACAGGCCTATTGCCCAGACATTGCGCCGGAGTCCGCTTGGAAGAAGTTCAAGCGGTGGCTCGACCATTATCCCGGCTTGAACGGCCAACTGCAGCAGATGGGCTACAGCCCGCACTCGCGCAGTTTCACGCCCCGTCAGGTGCGGCTTATCGTCGAGTGTCTGGGTGCTCCCACCGATTAACATTTTTTCTGATAGGAAAACAGGCCATAACCAATACGATTATCGCCCGTTTCCTATAGCATTATTTCTTGTCATCCTGCATCTTTGGCACATCTTTTGCACTTATTATTGCGTCTCGCACGTTAAAAAGTTGCGGATTTCATTGTTATATGAAATAAAAGTTGTAATTTTGCACCCAGAAACAAGCAATTAGTTATGAAGTCACCAGAGCAAATTAGCAAGATTCAGGCTGTTGTGCTGTATATCCTTCAGCACTTCAAGGATGGTGTGGACTATATCAAGCTGTTCAAGATTATGTATTTTGCACAGCGCGAATATTTGGCCGCCAACGGCCTTTGCATAGTCGAAGACACGTTCAAGGCACGTCCCAAAGGTCCTGTTCCGGCACTCACTTACAAGGTGGTGAAGCTGGCGGAGAATGGGCTGGAGCCTGATGCTGAGGGTAACGACCTGTCTGAGTTCCTGTCTTCTATAGAGGTTGGTGCCGACCAGATTGTCCATGCTGTAAAGGAGCCTGACATGGACTACATTTCCAAGATGGAGAAGAAGGAGATAGACGAAACCATTGCCAAGTATGGGGACATGGAGTCTGAGGATTTATCCCAGCTTTCGCATGACGATGCATACAATAAAGTCAAGGGGCTTATGGAAGATGATCCTCAGAAGGACGTGATGACAACCATTGACATTGCCCGTGCTGGCGGCGCATCAAAGCCAATGGTTGACCATATTCGTGAAATGCAACTTATCAAGGCTTACTTCAATGCTGATTGACGACGCAAAAGGCTCCCTCGCTGCATTAAGAGCCGCCATCAAGGAGGAGCAACAGGTCAAGTCACGCTCAGACCTAAACGTGGGCGACATCGTATATCAGTGTATGGACCGTAACGACGGCCTCACGCTGAAAGGCGACTACAATACCCGCTATAAGTATTTTGTCATAGTCGGCAAGAAGTCCAATGGTGATGCAATCGGATTGTGCCTCATAAATTCCAACACAGACTTCTACAAGGACAATCCAGACCGTCAGAAATTCCAGTACACGCTAAAACAGACAGACTACCCTTCCATACTCAAAAAAGACAGCCGTCTTGACTGTACTGATTTGGTCGAGATGAAAACAAGAAAGAGTGTTGCAGTCAAAGCCGAGGTCGTAGGCCATCTGACTGCTGATGACGAGGCAAAGGTGTTGCAGCTCGTTGCTTCAAGTGACTATATTGGCGAACATCAGAAGAAGGTGTACAGGATAGGTCAGAAATAGCCACACGACAGAAGCCCCGTCAATCGTCGGGGCTTCTGTTATATTCCTTTTTCGTTCAGCTCGGAGAGTCGGGCTTCCATGTCGGCTTTTGAGAATAGCAGATCGTAGGTGTTCTTCCGGGTGCTGCTCTCCTTGACGAAGCCTGTCTGTGAGAGCTGTGAGGCCAGCAGGCAGGCCCGAACGTAATCAATGGAAAGACCGTGTTGCAAGAGCGCGGTGTTGCACCTGTCCTTTTCCACTACGAGCCTCACAGCATCCTCAAACAGGCGGTCGAGGTGGCCCACCTCCTTTATCAGCAGCCCGACTTTCAGAATCCTCCACTGTTCCGTCGGCTCATCCTGCCCTGCTCCCGCCTCGTCAGCCTCCAGCGTTTCTTCTTCATCGGCATTGACAGCCGGGCCATACGTGCCGAAAGAGAGCACGAAGAGCAATGCGCCGCCCAAGACACCAATGAGCAGAACTGCAAGGGCTATGGCGTACTGACCCATGAAGAACAGGGCGATACAGCCGAAAAGGCTGAGCGTTGCAACAGTACCACCCACTACGGATGTCAGGGGGACATTGTTGCTTGCTGTGGCTGAGTCGTAGGCCGCAGACTGACCGCCGTTGCTCTTTCTCTTTGCTCCGGCTATCTTTGCTCGGTAACGTAGGCCGTGCCCGAAGCCGACGTTGGCATAGGCGCCCTTCTTTCCGATGTTCACCGAACCGCCACGACCGCCTAAAGTAAAGCTGTATCCGCTCTTGCTGACGTTCAACCTGACGCCAGGAAGAATCTTTGTTCGTCTGTGGAATATCAGGCCCATTTATTTTGTGTCGTACATTTTTATCGTATCACACAGTTCCTTCTCGAAGTTATAAATATCATTAAGGTCTGAAATTTCATGCTTTACTTCTTTGCGACTTTCGTCGAATGTGACAATGTACTTCTTAGACTTGCCGTTGAAGCACAGGCGACAAATCGGCTTACGGTTGTTATCATCAAGTAATATGCCAAAGTAAGACTGCGTATCACGGCAAACCACTCGCTCCAGATCAACAACTTTTCGCACCATTGCCTTGACGATAGCAAAACCGTCCAATTCCTCCTGTGTTGTTACTATTCCATCATCTTCAATCGACCCATCAGCCGACTCTGGCTGTGAGATTTCTGTCACTTCCACTTGTTCTTCAGTTTTCAAAGCGGTTTTTAGACGTTTGGAAATCTGCTCGCTGATATAACTGCTTATAGCTCGCTTTACAAGTTCTGTGAATTGTTCTTGAACTTTCGCTGTAACTGGTCCGTCATAAACCTTCTTCGCAAAGTATTTCACAATCTCAGGAGTCGGGTTGAGTATTTCTGTAGCGAAAATATTTTTAAGTTGTTGAGCATATTTAAGTTCACTTGCTGACGAAAGTATATTGTCAACATCAAAATACGACTTATGGAACTTCTTTAGTTCTTCCATTTGGTAATCCTTGATGTCTGTAATATCTACGTCAAGAAAAGGCTTATCATCCATAATGTTCGTATTCTCCAAATCAGTGTAGAACATATATCGAACACCATTAGTAAGTAAACCGAACTTTGCCTTTGATGCAACGTAATAACGCTTTAGCTGGGTATCGTGCAGCGAAAGATCTTGCTTCCAATGCTTGCACTCTATGAGCATAATCGGCTGACCATCCTTCATAATGGCATAGTCAATCTTCTCGCCTTTCTTCTTCGCAATATCACAATCCAGTTCTGGAACTACCTCCAAAGGGTTGAACACATCATAACCTAAAGCATTTATGAACGGCATAATAAATGCGTTCTTAGTGGCTTCCTCTGTAAGAATACCATCTTTCAGCTGCATTACTTTTTCTGCAAGTTGCTTTATAGCGTCTTTGAAATCCATAATAAAAAATATTTAGTTACTATTTTATTTCTATAGATAATGGTTTTCCACAATAAGGGCAGACGGTCGAATTATGCTTTGTACCTTCATCGTCAGCGTAATCATCGAAGAGGGCACCGCATGGAACATCTAAGGCAGAAGCTATTTTTTGTATAGTATCAGCGTTAGGGGAAGATTTTCCTGTAATAATCTTGCTAAGCCCCATTTCTGTTAAACCAGTACTAAGAGCCAAAGCTTTTGCCGTTACTCCTTTTTCCGCTAAAAGTTGTTTTATTCTCATATAACAAAAATTTTTTGCAAATTTAGATAAAATTTTCGAATTATAAGCCAGTCGAGATAAAAATGTGAATAAATTGCCCCGAAAAGTTAGAAATCAAGGCACACATACGCTCTTTTCCTACCCTTTACGTGCTCTAAGTCACAATTGTTTTGTATATTTGAAGCGCAATTTAATAACCTTTTAAATTTTAGGCTTATGAGAGCAGTATGTGGCCTTGACGTGCACAAAGATACGATTTATCTTTGTATTTTGTGCGAAACGGGAGAGATTTTTGAGCATGTTTATGGAGTTTTAACATGCGAGTTGAAAACCA
>FLNV01000275.1_pt1 | contig 15422 bp, 17 predicted proteins | sample 1140351 | NCBI WGS metagenome assembly FLNV01 (sample SAMEA3878207, study PRJEB12797) | bioreactor metagenome | biome: Moose rumen | place: Sweden | collected 2011-10 | reverse complement strand
TATTTTACGCAACATCGGCAAAAAAAGAACTTTTGGGGAAGAAAAACAAAAAAAAGATGCTATATGCGGATTTTAGGTGATTTAAGAAACAAAATATTCAAACTTAAAACCAATTAATTATGAAGAAATTTTACAGCAGCCTCGTAGCCTTGTGCCTGATTCTGGCGGGCGGCATGATGATGGTGTCGTGCGACGAGGACACAGAGGACGCCATCGACTTGTCTGGCGAATGGGAAGGTGACATGGGAATGTACATAGACTATATGGGTAACCGCTATGATGCCCACAACACCTGGATCGCATTCTACCCCGACTATGAATACGCCACCCACGGCTATGGTGAGGAGGTTGACTACTTCACCCGTGACTGCCCTTACCGCTATCAGAACCTTTACTTCGAGTGGCGCATCCGCAACCAGGTGCTCTATCTGACGTACCCCTACAACCACGAATTGGACGTAGCGATCTACGACTACCGTTTCCGCAAGAGCAGAACCGTTCTTGAGTTCAGCATCAACAACGAGCATTTCTGCCGTCTGAACAAGCTGAAGGACTATACCGACAACTGGTACTGGTGGGATCATGACGACGCGATCATGGAGAACAACCACGAGTACTATCACTACATGACATGGGCAGACTGGAACCTGAGCAAGAGCCGCGATGGCGGAGTTGACGCTTCCGAGAGCAACGCAGTGAAGCCTGAAAACGTGAAGTTAGGACGTGATTTCTCGAAATTTGAGCGTATAAATACAGTTAAATAGTAAAAAAACCTGAAAAAGTTTTGCAGGTTAAGAAAAAAAGCGTACCTTTGCACTCGCAAACGGAAAACGGTCCGTCCCTGCGAGTGCAAAAGGATGGCGAGATAGCTCAGCTGGTTAGAGCGTCGGATTCATAATCCGAAGGTCAAGGGTTCAAGTCCCTTTCTCGCTACAAGATTGGAAATCAAAAGGTTAACGTAAAAACCTTTTGATTTTTTTGTTTTGTAGGAGGGAGAAAAAGGGTAAAAAAAGTTCCGAAATCGTAAAAAGATTATGGTTAAAAATGGCTGTTTGAAGGGGTATCAGTGAGCAAACAGTGAGCAAAAAAATCAAAAAAAAGAACGGAACTATGAATATCAGTGTATATGTTGACAAGAGAAGACCCCGCAAAGACGGGAGCTTTGGTGTTTACCTTCGTTTCAAGGGACGTGGTTGTACCCCCTACCTCATTCATACCGGTGTGAGCTGCCGGTATGCTCCTGTGGGGATGGTGTTCCCATCGACGGAGCCGAACGGCGTTGCAAAGGGGATTCGCGTGATGGAGCTTTACTCAAAGTGTGTTGAGTTTGACTACCGTAACAGCGACGTGATTGCGCAGGCTCTTGGACTACTCCCTATATGACTACGGACATCTACGTGAACCGCCGGCTGAGGAAGATTGACGAGGCAAACAGGCGGGTGATTGATTATTTCAAGAATGGAGAGTAAAAAAATAGCAAAATTTCTATTTTTTGGGTAGAATATTTTGTAATTAATAGAAAAATTACTATCTTTGCAAAGTCAAATAACAATATCAGAGAATAAAAAATGAAGTACACAGAGCTGCACAGGCGTTTCATCAAAGCTGGCTACACTTTCAGCCATGCGGAGGGAAGCTAAAACATAAAAAGAGTACTGCAAAATGGAGAAAAAAAAGATCATCATGGTTATCGAGAAATCGAAGGACCATTTCAGCGGTTATTCAGAGAACTGCGACGGGATATATGCCGCCGGCCGCTCTGTGGATGAGGTGAAAGCAGACACTCTTGAGGCAATCCGTCTGATCAAGGCAAACCTTCCTGAAGAGAGGTGGCCAGATGAGATAAAGGGTGATTATGAGCTTGTCTGGAAGCTTGACGTCCAAAGTTTCCTGGAGTTCTACTCCCAATACATGTCGCTGTCAGGGATGGAGCGTGCGACAGGTATCAACCAGAAGCAGCTATCGAACTATCTGAACCGCCGTGCAGTTCCCAGAAGGAAACAGACGGAGCGGATTATCAACGGAATCCATAACCTGGCTTCAGAATTGCTGAGCATAACACTCTGACTTGTTATTTGACACTTTCAACTCAGCGTGGAAGAGGGTGCACCGGAAACGGTGCACCCTTGTTGTTTTATTTTCAGTTGAAAGTTTAGAGTGGCTTGCGGACGGGTATTAAATGAAGAATGAAGAATTGGCCATGCGGACGGGGGAGTTACAAGACGCCCCACGGGGCGTCTCTACTTGATTTCGATCCAGATGGGGTCGGTGGCGGTGAGGAGCTTTTTGTAGAGCTTCTCGAAGCAGGCCTGGGAGGAAGTGACCTTGCCGACGACGGTGTTCATGCCTACGATGATGCAGCCGGATGTGGAGTTCTGGTTCACGCCCTTGTGGATGAGGATTCCCTCGAAGCCGGGAACGCCAACGAGATAGGGCACTTTGCCTCTGCAAAAGTTCCAGTAATAGGGCTTTGCTGAGAACTTGGGTGACACGCGGTTCATGATGACGCGGTATTTCCCTCGGGGTATGGCTGTCTGGTTCTTGACCTTGACTGCCATGATCTGCTGAAGCGGCATGTCGGCCGTGAGACCTCTGTCGATGTCTTCGATGGTGTCACAGAAGTAGGTGCCGTCGACGTAGAGGCGACCAATCTGATAGGGTTTTCCTGCCCTCATGGGGATACGTTTGAGTGTGAGAATCATTGTTTTAGTTTAAAGTTTAAGGTTTAAAGTTTAATGAGGATAGAATCACTGTTTTAGTTTAAAGTTTAAGGTTTAAAGTTTAATGAGGATAGTGTGGGGAAATGGAATACTCGGAGGAATCAGAATAATCGGAGGAATCAGAATAATTGGAGTAATCGGAATAATCAGAATAATCGAAGGAATCGGAGGAATCAGAGGACTCGGAATTTCCAAAACGACTATATCATTCTGGTGCAAAGTTAACTAAAAAAGGGGATGGTTTCCGACGTTTTCGGAAAAAGATGGGCGGGAGGGATTAACGAGAGAAATGTTTTCATGGAGAGAGTGACAGGTGGAGAGGTTAACGGACGGGTGTTTTTCAATGAGGGAGATGGGCTGGAGGGGCTATCTGAACTGTTTCTTCTTTTTGAAGTTGATGCCGGCATAGAAATGGAGGTATGCGAAAGAGTTGTTGAGGTTGACGTGTCGGTTTCTGTAGTCGAAGGAGTGGAAACGGAACGCCATGCCGAAGAAATGCTTGTTGTCGTTGTAGACGAGTCCCATTCGTGTGATGAAGTCGATGTTGAGCTTGTCGAGGCTGAAATGTCGGAATTCGGAGTCCTGCTCCCGGTTAGAGCCGTCGGCGATCTTGTCGGCGTTGTAGAATGTGACGTTGTATGCCAATCCCGGCGATAGCGAGACGCTTAAGAGCCAGTTCTTGGCGAACACCCAGTTGTAAGCGTATCCGAAATTGACGGCGTAGTCGTTGTACTTGACGGTGCTGAAGAGAATGGATGGCTCGATATGCGGCAGTAGCAGGGGGCTGATTTTGGACTCGTTCATCGTGGCCTTATGGTGTGTGAATGAGAATCCGAGCTTGAATGTGCCTGCTGAGCGTCGCTGCATGGTGCTCTGTGCGAACGCCGCGGGATAGGAGAAGTGTCGGTGGTTGAAGATGTAGTAGAGGTTGAATCCTCGTGTCTGTATGTCGAGTGCGGAGAAGTTCTTGGAGAGACCTTCCGGCCATGGGTTGTCCTTGTTGAAGATGTTGTCGAGGCTGGTGCACTCGAAGTCGTTGCCCGTACGGCGGTAATAGAGGTCGAGCCCGACCTTTGACGTATAGAAGCTGAAGTCGAAGGAGAGTTTCTTCTTGTTGTCCGGCTTCTCGCTTCCGATGAGTCCGTTGAGGTCGATGTTGTATCCCCAGAAAATCCATTTCCACCCCACGTATCCTCCGAGCCGGAAACCGGGCCGGGGGGAGAATTTCAGTGTCTGCTTTTTGTCGCCCGTGCTTTTGATGGTGAAGTTCTCGAAAGAGGTGGTAGTCTGGAGCATGACGGTGAAGTCATAGAGCTGGGGAGTGATGTATGTTGTGTCGATGTTGTTCCATTCGGTGAACTGGTCTCCGAGGAAGTTCTTGAGCAGCCGCTTCTGCTTTCGGCGGCTGAGGTCGTCGAAGTCGAGTCCGGTGCCGAGCGAGTCGGTGATGACCTGCTCGAGAGCGGGTGCAGAGTCGAGAATCTTCTCGATGGCGTTGAAGACGCCTCCGTAGCCTGGGACGGAGTCGGGTCCGATGGAGTCGGTGTTTTGTTCAGCGACGACGGTTCCGGCTTCCTTGACGGAGTCGGATACGACAATCTGTGCTGAGCCGCAGTAGCAGCCCAGCACACAGGATGCGATAAAAAGCAAGAGACGTTTCAATGTCATTCTCACTTTGATTGTCAGATACAATATCATGTCCCCGGCTGGAATGGATTCCGGGTTGTTCCTCGCTTAGTTGTTGAAGAAATAGAGGAAAGTGGCGAGTCCTTCGAGCGCTGGCTTCTTCGCGTTCTCGATTTCGATGACGAACTTGATCTCGGCCTTGCACGTGCCTCTGAGGTTGACGATGTTGTTGAGGTATGTGACGAGGCGTACGCGGCTTCCAGTGATGACGGGCTGTCCGAACTTCATCTTGTCCATTCCGTAGTTGACCATCATCTTGAGGTTGTTGACCTCGATGATTTGGTTCCACATGTACGGAAGCAGTGAGAGAGTGAGATATCCGTGTGCGATGGTGGACTTGTAAGGGCTTTCCGTTTTAGCCTTTTCCACATCCACGTGTATCCACTGATAGTCGAGTGTTGCCTCTGCAAACTTGTTGATACGCTCCTGGTCGACGAGGAGCCATTCGCTCTCACCCAGTTTCTGACCCAGCTGTGCAGCAAACTCATCGTAAGAGTTGATAACCAATTTTCCCATATTAGATAATTTTAAAATTTTATGCAAAGTTACAAAATAAAAATCAAAATGCCGTCATGGTGAGGTGTTATATTTTCTTGAGGCTGTTAATTAATCATGAAAAACAATCCGTCGTGCATGGGAGATGCACGACGGATGTTTTGTCGAATTGTCAGAGAAGAGCAAGGATTAATCCTCCTTCTTTCTTGTAAGCTTCTCCTTGATACGAGCCTTCTTACCCGTGAGGTCGCGCAGGTAGTAGAGTTTTGCACGACGCACCTTACCCACCTTGTTGACTTCGATAGATGCGATGTTAGGTGACTCGATAGGGAAGATACGCTCAACGCCTACAGTACCAGACATCTTGCGTACGGTGAAACGCTTTTTCTTACCTTCTCCGTTGATTTTGATAACGACACCGCGGTAGAGCTGTATACGCTCTTTCGATCCCTCGATGATTTTGTAAGCCACGGTGATGGTGTCACCAGCTTTGAACTTAGGAAACTCTTGTTCTCTTTTTACTTCGAAAGCTTCCTCTGCGATTTTAATCAGATCCATTGTTCTGCTTTGATTATTAGTTGATTTGTTGAAAGACGAAGCATTCCCGGTCTCTCTGTTGACGAGGCGTTCGGACATTGGAATCATTTCGTGCCTCAACGGCACACGGTCCTTTGTCGGCCAGGTCCTCGGCAGAGGCTTCGCCAAAGCGGATGCAAAGTTACGGATTTTTTTTGGATTGACCAAAGAAAAGAGAGTGAAAAGTGAGATGAGGGTCAATCTTTCTTGTCGAAGATGTCCTTGAGTGCTCCGATGGAACTGAGTGCGGTAGTAGCCTCGTAAGGGAGGTAGACCGTCTTGTTGCCCTGTCCCGAAGCGATGTCCTTGAGCGTGGCGATATACTTGTCGGCCAGAAGATACTGAGCCGGCGTCATGTTGGCTCCCTGAATGGCCTGTGCGACCTTCTCGATTGCTTCCGCCTCAGCCTGTGCCTGCAGGATTTTTGCCTGTGCGATACCCTGTGCCTCAAGGATTTTCTTCTGCTTTTCCGCCTCGGCCTTGTTGATGGCCGCGATTTTCTGTCCCTCGGACGTCAGGACCGCCGCCTCCTTGTCTCCGTTAGCCTTTGTGACCTGTGCACGTCGTTCGCGCTCTGCCTGCATCTGCTGCTCCATGGAATAGCGCACGCTGTCGGGCGGTGTGATGTCCTGGAGCTCGACTCGGTTGACTTTCACTCCCCATTTGTTGGTAGCGTCGTCGAGCACGTTGCGCAGCTTGGAGTTGATGGTGTCGCGCGATGTGAGCGTCTCGTCGAGTTCGAGTTCTCCGATGACGTTACGCAGTGTGGTCTGCGCCAACTTCTCGATGGCCAGTGGCAGGTTCTCAATTTCGTAAACCGCCTTATATGGGTCGACAATCTGATAGTAGAGTAGCGCGTTGATGGTGGTTGTGACGTTGTCCTTAGTGATGACGTTCTGCTTAGGGAAGTCGAACACCTGCTCACGCATGTCGATTTTCTTGCGCTGTGTGAACTTCACCATGACCCTTCCGTCGAGGGTATTGACGGAATAGCGCATGTAGATGGGCCTGGCCTGCTCAAATATGGGCCATATAATGTTGATGCCTGATGACAGCGTCCGTTCGTACTTGCCAAGTCGCTCGATGACCATAGTCTCCGACTGCTTGACGATGATAAATCCCTTCATAACGAGGATAATGACCAGAATGGCCAGAATCAGAAAAATTACAATACTTCCGTTTAACATAATTTAGTTTAAAGTTTAAAGTTTAATGTTTAATGAGGATTCGAGGGATCGAGAAATCGAAACTTCGAGGAATCGAGGATTCGAAACTTCGAGAAATCGAGGCTTCGAGGAATCGAGAATTCGAAACATCGAGGATTCGAGGAATCGAAAAATCGATGCTTCAGTCGACGGTGAGTATGATGCTGTCGATGTCGAGGATGGTGACATACTGTCCGACGGGAATGACGAGTCCCCGCTTGGAAATGGCTTTCCAGTCGTCTCCGTCGACGGCTACCCTCCCCGTCCCCGCTGCGTTGTTGATGGTCTCGGTGACTCGTGCCTTTCGTCCGACGAGCGCTTCCGCGTTGGACTTTCTGCCAGCTCCCTTGCTTTTATAGAAATGCTTGATGACGAGCGGGCGTACGATAAGGAATGCCAGGAAGGTGAAGACGGAGAATGCCACAAGTTGCCAGGCAAGTCCCAGCCCCAGTCCGGCCACGATGGCTGCTGCAACAGCTCCGATGGAGAAGCATGCAACGGCGAAACCGGCGGTGAAGATTTCAAGGATAATGAAAACGAGTGCAACGATAAGCCATAACACCCAAAAAGAAAGATCAAAGATAATGTCCATGTTTTTTTAGTTTTAGAGTTAAAGTTATTTAGAGATTGTTGGAGTAATTGGAGTTATCGGAGTAATCAGAGTAATCGGAGGAATCAGAGGAATCAGAGGAATCGGAGGAATCAGAGGAATCAGAGGAATCAGAGTAACCGGAGTAATCAGACTGTTCGTATCTTATATAAAGTGACACTTCTCCCGGCCGTTAGGCCAGGGGGAAGTGTCGTTATGTCAAAGTACGCTTTGCAGATTAGAGGTTAGGGTTGATTTCGCTCCACTTCTCGATGGGCGGTACGATGTTGAGTGTGACGAGTTCGTCCCTCATCTTGCAGAGATGCTGGTAGCTAGCGTCGAGCTTGGCGATTTCCTCCGGTGTACCAGTAGGCACCTTGAATGAGCATCCGTTCTTGTCGAGCGTGGTGTCCATGGCCATCATGATGTGGTCGTACTTGTCAGTCTTCACGTAAGTACCAGCTGGATACTTGAAAGGCTCACCACCCATGACGGCACGAATCATCTCTACAGAGAGATACGACGGGCTCTGGAAGGAGCTGCGTCCACGCAGCTTGATGATGGCAGCGCCACCCTTAGTTACAGCAGTCTTCATGTCTTCCCACTCCTGCTCCGGGAACTGCTCTGTTCCGATAAGCTCAGTAAGCGGTTTTCCGTCAATCTTGACATTGCTTCCGAATACGGCCATCTGCTCACCATGACCACCGTATGTGGCACAACCAGTCACCTTGCTCTGCATAACGTTGAACTTCTTTGCCAACGCACTCTGCAGACGAGTGGAATCAAGTCCTGCCAGCGTTGTCACCTGACCTGGTTTAAGTCCTGAATACAGCAATGTAACGAGTCCTGTGAGGTCAGCTGGGTTGAAGATAATCACTACATGCTTCACATCCGGGCAATATTTCTTGATATTCTGTCCAAGTCCCTCAGCAATCTTGCAGTTGCCGGCAAGCAAGTCCTCACGTGTCATGCCTTCCTTACGTGGTGCTCCACCGGAAGAAATGATATACTTTGCATCCGTGAACGCCTCTTTCTCATCAGTTGTAGCCACGATGTTTACGTCTCCGAATCCACTCTGGCGCATTTCCTCAGCCACTCCTTCAGGAGAGAAAACGTCATAGAGGCAGATATTACTTGTGAGGCCCATCATAAGGGCAGTCTGTACCATGTTGGAGCCAATCATACCAGCAGCTCCGACAATCACTAATTTCTCGTCTGTTAAAAATGCCATAATAGTAATACTTTTATTTATGATTTATGATATATACTCAGAGAACATGCATATTTTTCATATGTTAGAGCGCCTCATAAAAATTGGTTTTCCCATGCTTGAGACGCACTATATCAGTTTTCAATGCAAATATAGCAATAGAAAAAGAGAATCGCAATTTTCTAAGCATAAAAATTGCATAAAGAGAGCAGTTTTCGGAAAAAAATATTGTTTTTGGCAAGTAGAGTCTGCAAAATAGTTGGTAATATATGGAAAAATCACTAAATTCGTGGTTGAAACAATAAAAAAGCTTCAAGATGAGGATCATTCACAGCAAACACATACCCTTCGGCAGCTATGCCGCGATCAACCTCTTCGGCTTCATCGTGGTGAAGCGTGGCATCCGAATGCGCTGGGTAGACATCCATCACGAGTTGATCCACAGCCGTCAGCAGGCCGAGATGCTATGGATTCCGTTCTACCTGTGGTACGTAGTGGAATGGATGTTGAAGCTACTGAAATACCGTAATCTGAACAAGGCTTACTATAACATCTCCTTCGAGCGCGAAGCCTACGGTAATCAGTATGATATTACTTACTTGCGTCGAAGGAGATGGTATTCGTGGATGAAATATCTAAGAAGATGCCAATAGTTTATCATTTATAGTCGCGTTGGCAACGCGACATACGGGAACCTCCAGGATGAATTTCTTTTGCCGGGGTAAAGATTATTCTTTATTAGCGGAAGGACCTGTTTTTGTTACGATATGGATATGTGTCTTCAGTTTTCGTTTTCCAAAATATTGAGCATCTTGATGGTGGCTTTGATAGCCGCCTCGGTCTGGTCGGCATCGAGCGCTCGAGTGCGGTATGTCTTGTCGTTGAAGGTCCATGAGATGCTGGTCTGGACGAGTGCGTCGGTTCGTCCTCCGGGCGGTATGCTGACTGCATAGTTGGTGAGCCAGGGAAACTTGCGTTGCAGTTTATCGCGGTAGATATGACGCACAGCATGGATGAATGCATCGTACATACCGTCCCCCATGGCGCTCTCCTCATAGACCTCTCCATTGATTTCCATCTTCACGCTGGCCATAGGCTTAAGTCCGTATGCCGTGGACACCATATAGCTGAGCAGCTTGACTCGGTCTTCCGGCTCGCTGTGTTTGAGCACGTCGTTGATGATATACGGTAGGTCCTCCTGTGTGATGATCTGCTTCTTGTCTCCGAGTTCGATGATTCGGTCGGTCACACGCTTGGTCTGCTCAGGCGTGAGTTCGAGTCCCAGTTCCTCGAGGTTTTTGAGGATGTTGGCCTTTCCGCTGTTCTTTCCGAGCGCATACTCTCGCTTTCGTCCGAACCGCTCGGGGAGCAGCTCGTTGCAGTAGAGGTTGTTCTTGTTGTCTCCGTCGGCATGTACTCCCGCCACCTGTGTGAAGACGCTCTCTCCGACGATGGGCTTGTTAGGAGGGACGGCAATTCCGCTGAACCCCTCTACGATCCGTGCCGCGTCGTTAAGTTTCTCCTCGTTGATGGATGTCCTTGCGTTCAGGTGGTCCTTGAGTGCTGCCTGCACGCTGGAGAGAGGTGCGTTTCCCGCCCGTTCCCCTAGTCCGTTGATGGACGTGTGGATTCCTTTGCATCCGCTGTTGACGGCCGCCAGCGCATTGGCTACGGCGAGATCGTAGTCGTTATGTGCATGGAAGTCGAAATGCAGCTGAGGGAACCACTGTACCATCATGCCGACGAATTCCCTGACCTTGTCGGGGTTGAGAACTCCGAGCGTGTCGGGCAGCATGAATCTCTGAATGCCAGTGTCCTGGAGTGCGTCGACGAGGTCGTGTACATATTGCGGTGAGTCTTTCATTCCGTTGCTCCAGTCCTCGAGGTAGAGGTTGACACTGATGCCTTTGGAGGCGGCATATTCCACGCTCCGCTTGATGTCGTCGACATGTTCCTGGAGAGTCTTCTTGAGCTGGAATGTGAGGTGTTTGAGAGACCCCTTGCTGAGTAGGTTCATGGTCCTGCATCCGCATTCGTCGATCCAGTCGACGGACGTCTTTCCGTCGACGAATCCCAGCACCTCGACGCGTTGGAGCTTTCCGCTCTGGCGTGCCCATCGGCAAATGGCAGTTACCGCCTCTTTCTCGCCTTCCGAGACACGTGCTGACGCGACCTCAATGCGGTCGACATTGACGTCTCTCAGTAGCATCCTGGCGATGCTCAGTTTCTCATGCGGTACGAACGACACCCCGTTGGTCTGCTCTCCGTCGCGGAGTGTGGTGTCCATTATCTCAACAGAACTCGTCATAAATCTTCAATTTCAATTCAAAACACTAATATTTGAGGCAACAAATCACAACTATTTCGAACACGAATCGTCACGAACATTCACGAATCACACAGTGTATGGATTAATAGAACAGAGAAAGATCCTTGTTCGAAAAGAATCATCGGTTCTGTTCGTAGGCTTCGATTTTGTCCTTGTTTTCGAGGAGGAAGTCGATGTCGTCGAGTGCGTTCATGAGGCAGTATTTCTTGTAGCCGTTGATGTCGAAATGCTCGGAACGTCCGGTTGCGAGGTTGGTGACAGTCTGGTTGGGCACGTCCACCTTCACCTCCATCTTGGGGTTGTCCTTGATGGATGCGAAAAGCTCCGCAAGGAATTCCTCCGAGACGACTACCGGCAGGACGAAGTTGTTGAGTTCGTTGTTCTTGTGGATGTCGGCGAAGAAAGACGAGATGACGACGCGGAATCCGTATCCTGCGATGGCCCATGCCGCATGCTCACGGCTTGATCCACTTCCGAAGTTCTTTCCTGCCACGAGGATTTCACCACCGTAAGTCGGGTCGTTGAGTACGAAGTCAGGCTTTGGATTGCCCTCCTTGTCGAATCGCCAGTCGCGGAAGAGGTTGTCGCCGAAGAATTTCTCGTCGCGTGTGGTTGCTTTCAGGAATCGTGCCGGAATGATTTGGTCGGTGTCCACGTTCTCCAGCGGGAGCGGCACGCATGTGGACTGTATGATATCGAATTTTTGTTTCATTGATTATTTTAGTTTAGAGTTGAGAGTTTAGAGCGAAGTTACTCTTTTTAGTTGGGAGAAAGTCCGTTCTTCGCCGGCCGAAAGTGCGGAACACGAGGTTCCGCCTACCTCCATGCTATTGCCTAATTTTGGTTTTCCTTCATGAAGACGCGCGGGTCGGTGATGACTCCAGTGATGGCCGCAGCCGCAGCCGTGAGCGGAGAAGCCAGAATGGTGCGGGCTCCCGGTCCCTGCCTTCCTTCGAAGTTGCGGTTAGACGTTGAGACAGACAGTTTTCCAGCCGGAATCTTGTCGTCGTTCATGGCCAGACAGGCAGAGCATCCCGGCTGTCGTATTTCAAAACCAGCCGCCTCCAGCACCCGGTCGAGCCCCTCCTCGTGGATTTGCTTTCTGACCATCCAAGATCCCGGCACGAGCCATGCCGTCACTCCGTCGGCCTTCTTCTTTCCCTTGACGAGGTGGGTAAAAATACGGAAGTCCTCAATACGTCCGTTAGTGCAAGCACCGAGGAAGACGTAGTCCACCTTCTTCCCAAGGAGTTTCTCGCCTGGCTGGAATCCCATGTAGTCGAGCGACTTGATGAAAGAAGCTTGTCCAGCCTCATCGACAGCGTCGAGTGTAGGTATGGCTTCGTTGATGCCCATTCCCATACCCGGGTTAGTGCCGTAGGTGATCATCGGCTCGATGTCCTCAGCCTGGAAGGTCAGCTCCTTGTCGAAGACGGCGTCGTCTCCGCTCTTGAGCGTCTTCCAGTATTCCACTGCCTTGTCCCATTCCTCGCCCTTCGGCGCATACTCACGTCCTTTGAGGTAGGCGAACGTCTTCTCGTCGGGTGCGATGAATCCTCCACGCGCTCCCATCTCGATGGAGAGGTTGCAAAGTGTGAGTCGTCCCTCCATGCTGAGGTTGCGCACCGCCGACCCTGCATATTCCACGAAATATCCGGTAGCCCCGCTGGTAGTGAGTTTCGACATGAGGTAGAGCGCAATGTCCTTTGCCGTGACCCCCCATTTGAGTTGTCCCTCCACGTTGATACGCATGGATTTCGGCTTCTGCTGCAAGATGCACTGAGAAGCCAGCACCATCTCCACCTCAGATGTACCGATACCAAAAGCGACAGCCCCGACAGCACCATGAGTGGAAGTGTGGGAGTCACCGCATACGATTGTCATCCCCGGCAGGGAGAGTCCCCTTTCCGGTCCGACGACATGAATGATTCCGTTCTTGTCGTCCATCATGCCGAAGTGTGTAAGCCCGAAGTCCGCCGCATTCTTAGCGAGCGTGTCCACCTGCGTCTTGCTTACCGGGTCCTCAATGGGTTTGTTCTGGTCGTGGGTAGGCGTGTTATGGTCCGGCATACAGAAAATCTGGTCTGGTCGCAGGCACTTGAGACCACGTTGTCTCATACCTTCAAAAGCCTGAGGCGATGTCACCTCATGGCAGTACAGTCTGTCGATATACAGCTGCGTGGGTCCGTCCTCCACGTTCTGCACGACGTGTGCGTCCCATATTTTGTCGAATAATGTGTTCATGAAGAATATTTACGATTTAGAAATTAGAGATATTTACGATTTAGGAATTGACGATTTACTATTTATTTTTTAATTTTTGGATTTTTTTCAGGGGGGATAGAAGGGGCTAGACATTCTAGATTTTCCAGAGAATTATAGCCCTTTGAATTTGTTGATGCAGTCGATGTATGCTTCCACGGATGCAGCCACGATGTCGGTGTTGGCACCGAATCCATAGTACATCTGGTGGTTGTACTCGACCTGCATGTGCACCTTACCCACGTCGTCAGAGCCTTTGCTGATGGCCTGTATGGTAAATTCCTTGAGTGTCATCTGTCGGTTGATGATTTTCTTGAGCGCCTTGATGGCCGCGTCGACCGGTCCGTTCCCGCTAGCGCACTCCTCGAAGTGCTCCCCGGCGATGTTGAGTCCGAGGCTAGCCACAGACTTGACCCCTACCCCGCTTGTCACCTGCAGGTACTCCATCCTTATCCTGTGGTTCTCAGTTCGGTCAGCCCCGGCAAGTACGAGAATATCGTCGTCGTTGATGTCTTTTTTCTTGTCAGCCAGCTTGAGGAAATCCTGGTATACCTTGTCGAGTTTCTCCTGCGAGAGTTCCACACCGAGCACATGCAAGCGGTTCTTGAGAGCCGCGCGTCCGCTACGTGCCGTGAGCACGATGGCGTTGTCGTCAATACCGACGTCGTGCGGGTCGATGATCTCATATGTCTGTACGTTCTTGAGCACCCCGTCCTGATGTATTCCGCTAGAGTGAGCGAATGCGTTTTTTCCTACGATGGCCTTGTTAGGCTGAACCGGCATGTTCATGAGGCTTGACACCATCCGGCTGGTAGGATAGATTTTGGAGGTGTTGATGTTGGTCTCGATCCCGATGTGCTTATGGCACTTGAGAATCATAGCCACTTCCTCGAGCGAGGTGTTGCCCGCCCTCTCGCCGATTCCGTTGATGGTGACCTCCGCCTGTCTAGCTCCGTTGAGAATTCCGCTCATGGTGTTTGCCGTGGCCATACCGAGGTCGTTATGGCAGTGTGTTGAGAGGATTGCGTTCTCGACGCCAGCCACATGGTCGCAGAGGTATTTGATTTTCTCTCCGTACTCCGCCGGCAGGCAATAGCCAGTGGTGTCCGGGATATTCACGACTGTCGCCCCCGCCTTGATGACCGCCTCAACGACTCGAGCGAGGTATTCGTTATCCGTTCTTCCCGCGTCTTCGGCATAGAATTCCACGTCGTCGACGAACCTTCGTGCGTACTTGACAGCCGCCACCGCACGCTCTATGATTTCCTCGCGGTTGGAGTTGAACTTATACTTGATGTGGGAGTCTGAGGTTCCGATTCCGGTGTGTATGCGCTTGTGCTTGGCAAACTTCAGTGCCTCCACAGCGACGTCGATGTCCTTCTGCACAGCTCGAGTGAGTGCGCAGATGGTGGGCCATGTTACTGCCTTTGAGATTTCGATGACGGAGTTGAAGTCTCCCGGACTGGAAATGGGGAATCCGGCTTCAATGACGTCCACTCCGAGAGCTTCCAGCTGTTTCGCCACCTGTATTTTCTCCACGGTGTTGAGCTGGCATCCCGGGACCTGTTCACCGTCCCGGAGAGTAGTGTCGAAAATGAATAATCTGTCCATTGTATAGTTGAAAGTTTAATGTTTAAAGTTTAAAGTTTAATGAGGATAGTGAGGCTTCGGGATTTCGATGCAAGGATTTCCGATATTGCCAGATTATTAGTTGTAGATGAGCCTCATTGAGTCAAAGTAAAAGCCTTTCTCATTCGCCCGGAACAAGAAAGGCTTTATTAATGAATGCCGTATCGCACAGGATAGCATCATGCCTCTCTCGCTCCGGGCTTGATAAGTCGTAGCGACAGAATAGAAATGCTAGAAATGCTGTAAATAGACATAATACCTTCGTTTTGACTTGCAAAATTAGTAATAAAAGTTGGTTATACAAAACATTTTGCGGATTTTCTTTGTTTTTGCTTACACATCAAAGGAAAACAGGCGGAAAAACCGGCAGATTGTAAGCAAGAAGTGACAAAATGTAAGAAATTCAAAGAATTTTTGGTATCAAGGTCGTTTTCAGAAACGTCGGAATGCCGTGCGATTCACATCGTACGGCATTCCATCAAGAATAAAAAAACCCAAAATTTGTTATGACGACTCATAACAGTGATTCAGTCCTAATAAAAAATGTGTGTTTTCATGGTACAGATTTACCTTAAGGATTAATTGCCGTGTATCAGGACATCGTTGACACTTTTGTATCAGGACATCGTTGACACTTTGTATCAGGACATCGTTGACACTTATGTGTTATTCTTGATGTTTGATTTATGGCATTCATGTTGACATTTATTAAACAATTAAT
>FLNV01001086.1_pt1 | contig 15437 bp, 16 predicted proteins | sample 1140351 | NCBI WGS metagenome assembly FLNV01 (sample SAMEA3878207, study PRJEB12797) | bioreactor metagenome | biome: Moose rumen | place: Sweden | collected 2011-10 | reverse complement strand
GTAGGGACTTAGTTTATCTATGTCCGAAAGAATACCAATGGAAATAAACAATGTATATACTCAGTCCCACTTGCCATAAAAAATACTCCTATCATAGTTTTTCCTCAAAAAAGGCTGCAAGGTTGTCACATCCCGCTGCAGCAAAGGGCGTGCAACCTATTGGAGGCTGTCAAAGGTTGTCACGAGGTTGTCACGCAATGGAGCCCCCTCTAACTCCCCCGAAGGGGGAGGAAAGTTATTGAAATGATGATTGTTAGCGATAATTACATCTTTTTTCTCTTCCCCCTTTCGGGGGGATAGAGGGGAGCTCTTATTCCATTTGTTGCTACGCAACATCCAATTCTCTCGAGAATTGAAGAGGAAAAGGTACTAAAAGCCCGGCAAAAGGGGATCTTTTAGCCTGAATTCTCTCGAGAATTGAAAAGATTTAGTGGCCTTTCCCAATCGAAAAAATATAGATTGATGATATGATAGATAGTCCAGGAGGGTAGATTTATTCAAAATAAAAGACGATATTATTTGCACAACTGATGATAAAACATTAATTTTGTCGTCTGAAGGTATATTATCTTTCAAATATCGTTAATTGAATGATGCCAAAAGGACACGTTATAGGTCTGTGGCATAATCTTTGTACATAAGTTTTCGAACAACCACATTATTAAAATAATATTAGCATATGGATTTACAACAGTTTGAAAAATCGATACGTGAGGATGCAACATCCTCTGTCAGGCAACAAGAGATTGTGTCAACCAACACCTTCTCCGCGTTGATGCGTAAAGTGTACACATGGATGGCGCTGGCCCTTGCCATCACAGGCTTTACCGCCTATTTCGTGGCCAGTTCCCCGGCGATTCTGCAGCTCATCTTTTCGAACAAGCTTCTGTTCTTCGGGCTCCTGATCGGTGAGCTTGCCTTAGTATGGGGAGTCAGTGCGGTCATTGACCGTTTATCGCTGACCACCGCCACCCTATTGTTCATTCTTTACTCTGTTTTGAACGGCGTAACCCTGTCGTTTATCTTCCTGGCTTACACCATGACATCGATAACCAGCGTATTCTTTATCACCGCCGGAACCTTTGCCGCCATGTCACTCATCGGTTATTTCACGAAAGCCGACTTATCCAAGATGGGGCAGATCATGTTCATGGCACTTATTGGACTGATTATCGCTACAATAGTGAACATCTTTATAAAGAGTAGTGGGCTTACCATGATCCTGAGTTACTTGGGAGTATTGATATTCGTGGGACTTACCGCTTGGGACACCCAGAAGATCAAGCAGATGCTCTTGGCGGCCCCAGATACCGGTGAGACAGCACAGAAGGTAGCCTTGATGGGAGCTCTGAGTCTGTATCTCGACTTCATCAACCTCTTCCTTTATCTGTTGCGTATCTTTGGGAACAGTAGAAATTAGTCTTTTAGAAAGACAAAACCGAGGAGTCGTGATGACTCTGTTTCTCATAGCATAATTTAAAAGTTTCAACTCCCGGCAGAAGAATTTCAAAGGCAATCTTCTTGTCGGGAGTCTTCTTTTTCTTCTTTACATTAAAAAACACACGTATTTGCAATAAATATGCAAAAATATTTGCACGACTGCAAAATTATACATACCTTTGCAGTCGTATTTTCAATTTTTATTCATTATGAAGGTAAAAAAGAACAGGATGGAGGCCCTTAAGATGCTTATCTCAAGCATGGAGCTGGGCAGTCAGGATGAGGTACTCAAGGCATTAGAGAAGGAAGGGTTCAAGTTGACTCAGGCCACCTTGAGTCGCGACCTGAAGCAGCTGAAGGTGGCCAAGGCCGCCAGCATGAACGGAAAATATGTATATGTACTCCCCAACGATACGATGTACAAGCGCATCTCCACCCCCAAGGCAGCTTTGGAGATGTTGCAGACGTCCGGTTTCCTGTCTGTCAATTTCTCAGGGAACATCGGAGTGATCAAGACCCGCCCGGGTTATGCCAGCAGCATTGCCTATAATATTGACAATGCCGCCATCGGCGACATCCTCGGCACCATAGCGGGTGACGACACCATCCTGATTGTCATCAAGCAAGGGGTGGAAGAAGAAGAAATCATCGATGAGCTCAGCACGGTGATTCCAAATATCAAATAGTAATAAGGTAAGAAGATGGAAGAGATAGAAGTAATGGTGGCTGACAAGAAACATGAGAAATATGTTGACACCATTCTTGAGACCATATCAGAAGCAGCAAAGGTAAGAGGCACAGGAATTGTTAGACGTAGTCAAGACTATATCTCCACCAAGATGCGTGAGGCGAAGGCCGTGATAGCTCTGCAGGGCGACCGTTTTGCCGGATTCAGTTATATCGAGACATGGGGCAACAAGGAATATGTCACCACGTCAGGATTGATTGTTCATCCCGACTTCCGTGGTCAGGGTGTTGCTAAGCGTATCAAGGACATGACATTCACCTTGGCCCGTATCCGTTGGCCCAAGGCCAAGATCTTCTCGCTCACCAGCGGTGCCGCCGTGATGCTGATGAACACCCAGTTGGGATACAAGCCCGTCACCTTTGCCGATCTTACTGACGATGAAGCCTTTTGGCGTGGTTGCGATGGTTGTGTGAACGTAGATATCCTGAAAAGGACCAACCGCCGGTATTGTATCTGCACAGGTATGCTGTTTGATCCCGCCGAGCATTATCCTGCCAAGATTCCGGAGGATGTCCTCCGTCGTATCCGTGAGATTGACGGCACTGAGTTGAGAGTTCATAGTTCATAGTTCATAGTTCATAGTTCATAGTTTAGAGTTTAGAGTTAAGGGTTTAGGGCTTATACCTATGAGCGTCCCGAAGGGACAAAAGAATACAGCCCAGGGTAACACCCTGTGGTTCTAAGGGCAACGCCCTGTGGTTCTAAGGGCAGCGCCCTGTGGTTTATTAAAATAAAAAGATAATATAATAAAGAATATGAAAGAAGAAAAGAAGAAAGTTGTCGTTGCCTTTTCTGGAGGGCTTGACACATCGTATACCGTGATGAAGTTGCATAACGATGGCTATGAGGTGTATGCAGCCTGCGCCAACACCGGTGGTTTCAGCGCGGAGCAGTTGAGGAAGAATGAAGAGAATGCCTATCTCTTAGGCGCCAAGCAGTATGTCACACTGGATGTGACTCAGGAGTATTATGAGAAATCGCTGAAATACATGATTTTCGGTAATGTGATGCGTAACAACTGTTACCCCATCTCCGTATCTTCCGAGCGTATTTTTCAGGCTATCGCCATTGCCCGTTATGCCAAGGAGATAGGTGCCGATGCCATTGCCCACGGCAGTACCGGTGCCGGCAATGATCAGATACGTTTTGACATGACCTTCTTGGTGATGGCTCCGGGAGTAGAGATTATCACCCTCACCCGTGACCACAGGCTCTCCCGCCAAGAAGAGGTGGACTATCTGAATGCCCATGGATTCCATGCTGACTTCACCAAACTCAAATACTCTTATAATGTAGGTATCTGGGGTACGAGCATCTGCGGTGGTGAGATCCTCGACTCGGCGCAAGGTCTTCCCGAGGAAGCTTATCTGAAGCATGTCACGCAACAGGAAGAGAGTGAGCTGAAGATCACCTTTGAGAAAGGAGAGGTCGTCGCTGTCAACGATGAGAAGTTTGACGACAAAATCAAGGCTATCCAGAAGATAGAGGAGATCGGTGCCGCTTATGCCATCGGTCGTGACTGTAATGTTGGTGACACGATCATCGGCATCAAGGGACGTGTGGCCTTTGAGGCTGCCGCTCCTAAGTTGATTATCGAGGCCCACCGTATATTGGAGAAATACACCCTCAGTAAGTGGCAGCAATATTGGAAGGATCAGGTAGCCAACTGGTATGGTATGTTCCTCCATGAGAGTCAGTATTTAGAGCCTGTCATGCCGGATATCGAGGCGATGCTGACATCCTCCCAGCGTAATGTCACAGGTACTGCGATACTCAAACTGCGCCCATTGTCGTTTGAGACCGTCGGGGTTGATTCGCCCAACGACCTGTTAAAGAGCAAGTTGGGAGAATATGGCGAGATGCAGCATGGATGGACGGCCGATGAGGCAAAGGGATTCATCAAGGTGTCCTCCACCCCACTAAGGGTATATTACGGCATTCATCCGGAAGAGGAAAGATAACCCCCTCCCAACCCTCCCCGAGGGGAGGAAGGGAAAAGCGATAAAGATGATAAAGCCCCCCTCAATCCCCCCGAAAGGGGGAGGAAGGGAAATGTTGAAAAAATAAGATGATGCAAAGAAAACCCGAAGGGTTACGGAGCCAATTGGCCGATCCTATCACATATGGACTTCTCAAACAGTTTGTGAAGGAGAACAGACGGAAGGAGACTCAAGCAGAAGCTATTCTTTGGAAATATCTCCGCATGGATCAGTTAGGCGTACATTTTCGTCGACAGCATATCATTGGCAATTATATTGCAGACTTTGCATGCCTGACCAAGCGGTTAATCATAGAGATAGACGGTGGTTATCATCAATTACCAACTCAACAAGTTAGTGATGCTGAGAGGACCGAATGGCTTGAGGATCAAGGATTCAACGTTATCAGATTCACGAATGAGGAGATTCTATTCGATACAGATAATATAATAAAAAAAATAAAAGGATACATTAAATGAAAAAAAAACAATACCAATCCTCCCCCTCTCGGGGGGACAGAGGGGGGCTCTCTGTGGGGGTCCTCGGCGCTGCCGGCTATACCGGTGGCGAGTTGATCCGCCTGTTGCTCAACCATCCCGGGGTAAATATCGTATTTGCCAATAGTGAGAGCAACGCCGGCAACCCCGTCAGCGACGTTCATGAAGGATTGATAGGGGAAACCGATCTGGTATTCTCCTCCGAAACGCCCTTCGACGAGGTGGATGTGGTGTTTTTCTGTTTCGGTCACGGCAAGAGTGAAGCCTATCTGAAGGAGCACACGATTCCTGATCATGTGAAGATCATCGATCTGGCGCAGGATTTCAGGATAGCCGCCCCTGCACACGATTTCGTCTATGGTCTGCCAGAGATACATCATTCACTCATTGCCCAGGCTGACCGTGTGGCTAACCCCGGCTGTTTTGCCACCTGCATACAGTTAGGACTGCTGCCGCTGGCTAAGGCCGGACTGCTTTGTCACGACATCAGCGTGAATGCCATCACGGGCTCTACCGGTGCCGGACAGAAACCAGGCGCCACCACCCATTTCTCTTGGCGGAACAACAATATGAGTGTGTATAAGGTGTTCAACCATCAGCACCTGCATGAGATCTGTCAGAGCATCAACGAACTGACACCGGCAGGCGCTCCGCAGGTGACAAACCCTCTCCTTCCTTCAGAAGAGACGGATTCTGACAGCTATACCATCGACTTCATTCCTTACCGCGGTGATTTCACCCGAGGGATCTTCTGCACGGAGGTGGTGCGTTTCGATGGTGAGGAAGGATCTCCGACGAATCCTACCGGCGAACAGTTAGCGTCGCTGTATAAGACCTACTATCAAGATGCGGCCTTCACCCATTATGTTGACAAGGCATTAGACTTGAAACAGGTGGTGAACACCAACAAGGCACTGGTGCATATCGATAAGTTCGGCAACAAGGCCGTTATCACCAGCATCATCGACAATCTCCTCAAAGGTGCTGTCGGTCAGGCCGTACAGAATATGAATATTATGTTCGGCATCCCCGAACAAACCGGTTTACAACTCAAGGCAAGTGCTTTTTAACTAAAACGAAATTCATGAAACTATTTGATGTATATCCCCTGTTTGACATCAACATCGTCAAGGGGAAAGGATGTAAGATTTGGGATGACAAGGGACAGGAGTATCTGGATCTCTATGGCGGTCATGCGGTGATTAGCATCGGCCACAGTCATCCTCATTATATCAATAAGGTGTCGGAGCAGCTCAGCAACTTAGGGTTTTACAGCAACTCCGTGAAGAACCAGCTTCAAGTGCAGCTGGCAGAGCGCCTCGGTAAGGTCTGTGGCTACGACGACTACCAGTTGTTCTTGATCAACAGCGGAGCGGAGGCCAATGAGAACGCACTGAAATTAGCCTCGTTCACCAATGGGCGCACAAGAATATTAGCAGCGCAGAAAGCTTTCCACGGCAGGACATCACTGGCTGTAGAGGCAACAGACAATCCTAAGATTATCGCTCCTATCAACGCCAATCATCATGTCACCTATCTGCCACTGAACGATTTGGAGGCATGGGAACAGGAACTGTCGAAAGGAGATGTGTGTGCCGTCATCCTGGAATGTATCCAGGGAGTGGGTGGCATCCGCATGGCCACAAAGGCGTTTGCACAAGGATTAGCCTTAGCATGCAAAGAGCAAGGCACCCTGCTCATCTGTGACGAGATACAGTGTGGTTACGGTCGCAGCGGGAAGTTCTTCGCTCACCAGTGGTTGGATATTCGTCCGGATATCATCACGGTGGCAAAAGGTATCGCCAACGGATTCCCCATGGGAGCCGTGCTGATATCACCGGAACTGAAACCTGTCTATGGACAGTTAGGCACCACCTTCGGCGGCAACCCCTTAGCCTGTTCAGCGGCTTTGGCGGTGTTGGATGTCTTTGAGCAGGAGCGTCTTGTCGATAATGCACATGAGGTTGGTGAATACCTTATCGAAGCGTTGAAAAACCTGCAAAAAGACTATCCCGTCATCACGGAGGTCCGTGGCCGGGGAATGATGATCGGCGTTGAGTTGGCTGTGCCTTATAAGGAGATCCGTCAGCGCCTGTTGTTCGAACAGCATTGCTTCACGGGCTGTGCAGGCACCAACACCCTTCGTTTGCTCCCCCCACTCTGCCTGACAAAGACAGAAGCAGACGACTTTATCAGTCGTCTGAAACAAGTGCTTGAATAACAATAAACGGGGGAGCTGGTGGGGCTCTTGCTGATTATTTCACGGTAACCTTCTGCCCGTTCACGATGTAGATGCCGGGCTTGGTGGGTTTGCCGCTGAGACGGTGGCCGTCTATGGTGTACCATGTCTCGGCGGGAGCATCAAGCACAGGTGTGCTGATGCCGCTGGCATCATCGATGGTGAAGGAGATGTCCTTCGTGAGGCTCAGACCGTTCCACTCATCATCCACGGCCACCAACTGACCACTGACGGTGTCGCCCGTCTTGTAACCATACCTGCTGAGCAGTCCGCCGTTGAGCCTCCACTCTAAGTCCATGGGGTTCTGGGCCTTTATCTGAGCAGCATTCTGTTGGGTGCAGGCGATCCACTCACCGTTGATAAGGCCTTCCGCGCCGGGGATGTTGAACACAAGGCCTTTATACCATCCTTTGTTAAGAGAAATGGTTTCTCCTATTTTGACAGTGGATGGGATATCCGATACCATACAGTATTTTTTTGCGAAATTAGCGGGACTATATTTTTGTAAGGCTTGTTTTTTTCAGTTTAAAGAAATATAGTCAGGATCTGCTGGACAACTTTCTATCATTTCCAATAATTTATTAGCATCAGCTACATCAGCACGTAAACCAAACATTTCTTGTAATTCACCTGCTGTTGCCGGAGCTACATAAGACGTATAATATGCCCCATTTCTTGGGAAATCTTCCCCCCATCGTCTTCAATTTCTGTAAATTGGAAGTATTGGACGACCTGATACCAGGACACGATTATTAAATCCGATTGGGAAAAGGCTTCATGATGAGTTTGTTATATCTGCATTTCATTGTGGGTTAGTTCATATTGATATTCTCATATTACTATTTGGATAATTATTTTGATCTGAATCTGCCATAGAAGCATAAAGATATCTTCAATCTCAGTTTACTTCATCATAAATACCATTGTATATTATTTTTAAATCTACTCCATCCACCATCTCTATATCACCTCATGCAATAAAAACAATTACATTAGGCAAATCACATAAATCTATAACATTTTGATCAAACACTTCTTGCTCATATACAGACTGACTATCGGCAGTTTTTGAAGACGAATTAGAAAAAATAAATATGTTATTTGGGTGGGCTTTTGCGTATTCCGATAAATTTTTAGCCCGTCAGTCACCTCTACCACTCAAATTCATTACTTTTGTTTGTTTTCACTGCAATGATATTAAGTTTTTAAAGGTATTATTTCCATGGTCATATATGTTTGGAGTATAAGCTGGTCAGATTCGTTCATAATCTTGGTAATTATCAGGCTTTTCTTCTATTAAACCAATTGTCACTCTGGATAATAGCTGTTGATATTGTTCTGGAGTATAACCACCTGGACCATATTTTCACATCATATCTCTCATCACATAGGCTTCTGCAACCCTTAGATCTTCTACATAACTGTATATGTTTGGATCTCATCCTTCAACCTGTCATATGATGGGTAATATATCTACTGGCTTGATATTATTTATACTTACAGCTTGATATATCTCAAATTTCACGCCTTGCTCCTTTGTATTATCGGCGGAGTCATATTCCTCCAGCGGTGCGGAGGGATAGGAGCCGTACAAAGAAATCGCAGGAATGACAATGGCCATTCATGCTGCGAGAATGATTTTCGATGAGGTCTGCCAGCCAAAACGCTGGCGTAAGGATAGCGGATGCTTCTTTTCCTTCTTTCAGATCATAAAGTCTCAAATACTTTAGAGCATTTGTCCTTCCCAAAAGTGGCGCGTTCAAAAGAATAAGGGGTCAGGGCGTTTGTGGAGATTGCTCTATCTGGTGCCTATCGAGAGGCGGCAGCCATACTAACTTGCCTACATATCCCTATGCAGCTTAATATAGCACACTTTCTGTTCCCCGCCTTTGCACGCAATGCTCCGGCCCTTCCTTTGCGACAGCCAGAATGTGAACGCCGATAAACGCTACCTCCCGACTGGGTCCTTCTATTCACTACCACCGAGCAAGGACCGCTCGGTTATACTTCATCTTATCTCCGCAAAGATAGACATTTACTATTAAAAATGCAAAATTTTAGCAACAGAACTTCTCAAATATAGAGAAATTAATTATATTTGCACTCAGAAAGAAATATGAAAGAGACGAAATATAAATATCAGAAAGAAATAGACGAGTTGATAACCTTGGGATGTCAACTTCCAGAATTATATGCGCCGAATGGTCTTTCTGCATGTCGCTTCGCTTATTCTGGCTCTAACAGGCAGAATCATGTACCTCAGTACATTGCGACCCCCAAAAGGATGCTACTAGACATCAGTAAAAACAGTATGACCACCTCACTATTAGCACTCTCATGCTTTGATACGGTCACCCATGCTGAATCATTTTATAGGAATCTTAAAAAAGCATTTCGTAACATATCATCAGCAATTGGCGACTCACTCTCAGAAGGTATCCTTTCTAATGAAGATGGAAAGAAAACTATAACGGGTACGAATGGTCATTTCGATTTCTACGAATATGAGGGATGCAATTTTAACGAGACATTCAAGATAACAAAAGACTTGTACAACGATGAAAAGGATTAAAGGATACGATATACGGTTTGATTTCAGTCACTTCCGCAAGATTGCCGATTTGATTTTCTATGAGGGGCCACTGCTTTCTCATTATGTAAGTGACAAGGGCGATGACTACTTATTCTATTGGGTAGAAAGTGACGAAGGTAACAATCGCTGGTTAGCGCTGCGTGTCAGTCTTGCCAATCTCCAAAAATACATGGACAAAGAACTCTCTCTTCGTCAGCTTATCGATTCTCCTAACGACGGTTATCTCTACTGCTTTGATATTGATAACGCCCTTCATTATCATAACATATTGCTTGTTCAACCAGCAGATCTTCCATCAGACTATCTGCCAGCCACAGACTCTTATTATGAATTTGAACCAAGACCTTCAGAAGATGCCTATGAACTGATGACATACGAGTTGACGATTCCTTACAAAGAGCGCAGACGCTTTGAGGAAATTCTTATGAAGATTGGATTTCCCGTATCCGCACTGAAAAAGGTTGTTTCTGGTGCGGCAGTTTTTTAAAACCCATGCGGGTGTAGTGTAATGGCAGCACGCAAGACTTCAGATCTTGATTCGGCGTACCTCCAGTGCGCAGGCGCGGGTTCGATTCCCGTCACCCGCTCAACATTATTGAAAGGAAGACACGCGGGCATAGTGTAACGGCAGCACACAGGTTTTCGGGGCCTGAAGGTCGGCTTCCACTCCGACAGAGGCGGTTCGATTCCGCCTGCCCGTGCCATGACACAAGAGAAGAATAAGCAGCAACCCCATGTCCGTGACAATTTCAAGTCGTGGGATGATCCATTATACGATGATTTGCGCAGGATCTTCTCAGAGAATCATCTGCGCAAGGTGCTTACCCATGACTCTTTCTATGAGAAAGAAGGTATGGGTAACGGCAGGCTGGTGTTTGCCGGCATGTATGCCTTCAGGGGTCAGGTGGCAGAGATCCTTTACCGTTATGTGCCCGGCACAGGTACCCGTCTGCAACATATCCTGGGCAATCTCTTCCGTCAGGAACGTCTCTCACGGATGTACGACGAGTGGAGACTGAGGCAGTTCGTGCGGGCGGGCGAGCATTTTGACATTGACAGTCATAAGCACATCTTTGTATATGCGCTCTTGGGATATGTGAGCACCGTGGAAGAAGATATCCGCAAGTGGTTCATCGGGGAGCATATTCTTAATAAGGATGCTGAGTATCTGCTCACGCACAAGACGAGGAACAGCGACCTGCTGGCACAAGCCGACGACTTAGTGCGCCAGACTGACGGAAGACGGTTGCATATCGAGATGGAGCAGACCGAAGAGGGCTTGCATCGGGCCAAGGCTGTGCTCAGCGACGGCACCCTGCTTTGTGAGGCAGAAAGTAAGAGTTGGCGCTATGCCCGTCGTAAGGTGTCGAAGAAAGCACAGGAGATCCTTGCTGCTCCCCTGCGACAGCTTATTCTCTCCAACCCCGAGTATCACCAGCGGGTCGTCGCCCGTGTGGAGGCCGAGCGTGAGAAACGCCGTGAGGAGATAGAGGAGCGTGATGCCGCCAAGGAAGCCTTACGCCAGCAGAAACTCGAAGAACGGAAGGTGATAGCGCGCCTCCGTGATGCCAAGCGCCGCAAGAGTCAGGCAGAAGCGAAGAAACGCAAGCAGGAGAATGCGGCGCGTGCCGCTGCCAAAGCCGCCAAGGAGGCGCGCCCGATGAGTGCCAAGAAACGCCGCTTCTTAGAAGACAAAAAGAAATAAGCCCCTCCGAGGGGGCGTTTATTTCACGGTAACCTTCTGCCCGTTCACGATGTAGATGCCGGGCTTGGTGGGTTTGCCGCTGAGACGGTGGCCGTCTATGGTGTACCATGTCTCGGCGGGAGCATCAAGCACAGGTGTGCTGATGCCGCTGGCATCATCGATGGTGAAGGTGATGTCCTTCGTGAGGCTCAGACCGTTCCACTCATCATCTACGGCGACCAACTGGCCACTGACGGTGTCGCCCGTCTTGTAACCATACCTGCTGAGCAGTCCGCCGTTGAGCCTCCACTCTAAGTCCATTGGGTTCTGGGCCTTTATCTGAGCAGCATTCTGTTGGGTGCAGGCGATCCACTCACCGTTGATAAGGACTTCCGCGCCAGGGACATTGAACACAAGACCTTTATACCATCCTTTGTTAAGAGAAATGGTTTCTCCTATTTTGACAGTGGATGGGATATCCGATACCATACAGTATTCCTTGAAAACTCATGCAGGGTTGATTAGCTGAAGAGGCTGTGTTTCTGGCTGACCATCGATATTATCGTTAGTATCACCATCTCCATTTAAATCAAATCTGATATAATCAGTAAGAGCTGTAGATCTAATCATTTCCAGGAGTTCATCTACATCCTCCACGTCTGCATGCATTTGGAAGCAGAGATCCATCATGGCTACATTTGTGTAGTTCACAAATGATGATTGATATTTTCAATGATTCGAATTCCCACCTTCTGCACTAATTTTTCAATCATCATAATCATGTTTTGGAAATGCACGTCACGCAAAAAGTACCTTATCATGGAATCATACAGGGAAACAACTAGTTGAAGTTTTTTCATTTGTTTGATTGATGTCTCATTTGTCATTTGTTCATACAGTCACCAATAAGGTGATATCTGTATTGTTGTCATTTTTTCAATTAGCATTTGAATGTAATGAATAAAATCAATGTTCATCTCATTCTATGTTACTATTGAAAGTTTTATTTTTTATTACTCAATATGGATCTTTTATATTTCATCATGCTACAAATATAATAACATTTCCAGATTTACATAGTTCTCTTACTTTGGCATTTTCAGACCATTTACTAAATTTTTCTTTATCTACATCCGCATAGGAAGAACATCAGAGTATTAAGACAGAATTTGGATTATTATCAACGAATGCTTTTAATTTTTCGTGTCGTTCCTTTCATGCTGTGAATACAACCTTTAAATTAGAATGATTTAATAATGAATTTAAGATACTTCGTTCAGCGTGAGCATGATTATCTCATGTACCTCCGTAAGCTCCATCACCAATAACCTCAAAATTATCGTATCACAGAGGATATTCTTCTATCATTCCAGTATTTAGCCTCATCATCAATTCTTGATACTCTTCAGGAGTATGTTTCCCAGTTCCATATTCCCACATCATATCCCTAATTCTAGTAGCTTCTGCTATCCTTAGATGCTCTATGTGTTCGTATGCTTTTGTATCTCAGCTTTCAATTTGTCCTATAATAGGTAATATGTCTACTGGCTTGATATTGCTAATGGTTACTGCCTTATATATCTGTGTGTCGTCCTCAACGGCATTCTCCACCAGCGGTGCGGAGGGATAGGAGCCGTACAAAGAAATCGCAGGAATGACAATGGCCATTCATGCTGCGAATACGATTCTCAAGGATGCCAGCCAGCCAAGACGCTGGCGTAATGAAGTCTGGTGCTTCTTCGTTCTCTTCTTTCAGTTCATCGACTTGCTGTCTGTTCTGTGAGCCTCTTCGCCCGGTGGGTGAACGACGTTGGAGGATGAGGAGCGGGACCCTGTGTGCGAGACTTCCGTTTACCATGTGCTTATCTATGGGCAGCAGCCACACTGACTTGCCTACATATCCCTATGCAGCTTAATACAACATGCTTTCTTCAGTCGGAGAGAACAACTCTCCCTGCCCTCGCACCGTCACGCACGGCCTTCCTTTACTGCCGGCTGGACTGTGAACGCAGATAAACGCTACCCCCAGCCGTGACCCCTTCCGCACGCTCGCGGGATTAAAAGCCCGAGTTAAACTTACGCAAATATAGCGACAATTCCACTAACTTCCAAACTTTTCACCAATTATTTGGCAAATACAATTCTTTTCTGTATATTTGCAACAACTAAGCAGGAGGTCACACAGCGTGACAATGGCGCAATGCCCTGAATCGTTGCCTCCTACTGCAAGGCAGTGAAATACCATTAGTAATAAAAAGCAAGATTAGAAACAAAAAAAAATAGGTAATATGGCTACGACAGAAGCAAATACAAGTCCCGACATGTTTGTATTAACCGTGCCAAAGGCTGATGTGAGCTTCTTCAGGACAATGGCCAAGAAGATGGGGTGGACTGTCAAGCGCAAGCGCTCGGTCCCGACAAAGGCTAAGCCTCGTCTTTTCGACCCAGAGACTGGAGAGAGCCTCAACGCCGAGACGATGAAAGCCATTGAGGACGTACGTAGCGGCAAAGAGCCGACATACGAAATGAAATCTTTAGAAGAATTCAAAGCTTGGTGCAATTCACTCTAAGGTAATGGCAAAGTTCATTGTAAAACCTACTGGTCCATTCAGAAAGGATTTGAAACTGGCAAAAAAGAGAGGTCTCCGTCTGAGCGACCTGTACACGGTTGTCGGGATGCTCGAGAGTGGCGAGCCACTACCTGCGAAATATCACAATCATCTTTTGACGGGTGACTACAAGGGTTACTGAGAGTGCCACATCAATCCCGATTGGTTACTGCTCTATGAGAAGGACATAGAGATCCGCATCATTTCCCTTTATCGCACGGGCACTCACTCCGATCTATTCGGAAAGAAGAAACGTTAGGAGAAAGCTGACCGCTAAATCATTCGGCACTTATTTTGCACATCCAATTATTAACATTCGGGGACAGGCACGTTATAGAGCCTGTCCCCGAATGGTATTGTTATCTTTACTTCTCTCCCCCTCGGGGGAGTTGAAGAGAGCTTTCCAAACTATCTCACTCCTCCGTATCAACAATAGCAAGAAAATCAGATGGACTAATTACGAGAGGTGATACCGGATAATGTTTCAAGTTTCAAGTTTCCAGTTACAAGAAATGAATCATTTATGCTTAGAAAGACTTCATAGAACACACGGTCGTCCTCATCAGGCATTGATTCCTCAAATGATACCCTTGAAGCCTCCACACCACACTTCACGATTTCTGATATTAATGCATCAGCTACATCTGGGAGGATCGGGAACTTAGGACGATGCAACACATCCTTATATTCTGCAATAATGTTTGCATCATACATCGGAATAAATCCCTGATTCAAGAGAATTCTCACTACCTTGGCAGTAGCAGCCTCAGGGTTATGCGTAATTAGCGCAGACACCAACACGTTGGTGTCAATCACAGCATATATCATAATGTCTAATGGTTTTTAAGCCGTTCTTCTCTTGCGGCACGAATCTCTGCATTGATTTCATCTAATGTCATTTCAGGCTCCTGACTTGACTCTGCCTCCTTGCGTTGCTGCATAAAAAGATCAACAGCACGATGACTCTCCGCCTTGTCACCTCTGATAACAAACGGAATGCTACGACTTCTAACAACTGCATTCACAAAAATATTGAATGCCGTGTTTGCACTCATACCAAATTGCTCGCAGAGCTTGTCAAACTGTGACTTCATCTCCGAGTCCAATCTTACTGTTTGTAGTTTAACGATTTTAGTTGACTACTTGGAGTCTTACTCACGATAAGGGTTGACCCGGGTTAAACTTAATTTTAATTCACGTTGACTCGACTTTACGTTAGTCACAATATAGGTTGTTGCGAGTGCAAACTTACATATAAATTCACATTCATGCAAGTCTTTTCCTGATTATTTTGTAGAATCAGGGAAAAGTGCTACCTTTGCATCGCAGCCTGAAGCGTAGTGGGGCCCTGCTGGGGAGCAACTCCATGAGGAATAAGGCTGCGCAAAACGACAAGTATGGGCAGGGGTCTCTACGGGCGCGGCTCCTGCATTTTTTAGTCCATACTTAGAATTTCTGCCCATGCCAAGAAAAACCCATCTGCCGCAGCAGGCAACGTCTGTAGTCTCTGTACTTGTCATGCGGCCTTGGCCTTGATAGCATCTTCCCTGTAGCTTTTCCATCTCTTCTCCAGCTCGCCGGTGCATAGTGCTGCTTTGGCTGGCGTCATCCAGTCCAGGCTCATGTGCGGCCGCTCGTTGTTGTAGAA
>FLNV01001085.1_pt1 | contig 15480 bp, 13 predicted proteins | sample 1140351 | NCBI WGS metagenome assembly FLNV01 (sample SAMEA3878207, study PRJEB12797) | bioreactor metagenome | biome: Moose rumen | place: Sweden | collected 2011-10 | reverse complement strand
TGTCATCTGCATCCAGATACCTGCGGCGGCGGATGTGAAGGGTCAGCAGGCGGTTGCGAATTGGATAGTCCTTCACCGATGTGTACTCCGTGAAGCCATTGGGCTTCAATGTCGTACGTTGCTCAGCAGTCCGGTTGTCCTGCTCGTCAAGATAGATGTGCACGTTATGCTTGAACGGCTGGTAGGTGCCGTCATGACGGTCAATGTCCTCGTCTTCCAGCCTGACAATGTCAAACTGGTCGAGGATGTTTTCGGGCAGTATCAACGACACGACACCATATAGCAAGTTTCTTTCTTTCTCTGTCATACCTTTATAAAATATGGTGCAAAGGTACAACTTTTTTGTGAAAAAAAATCCTACCCCTCAGTTTATGCGGTCATGCGGGGCTGTGTGGGCTGCCACGGAAAAATCCGGGTGCGCCTTTGAACCGTCCCGCTTTGATCTTTACTGACATCGGGATGACATATCCCGATGAACGGGAAATTTTACAGCAGATCACCACTAGTTGTAATAAAAAAGATATCATCATCATTGGTAATCATCTTTATACTATCAATAGAACATATTTCATAAACAATAGGTTTTGGTATATTCCAAAATTGTATAGGCCCTTCTTTGCGGTTAGGAATGTATCCATGGTACCATTTTAACTCACTTCTTTTCAAAAGTTCAACACCGTTCAGTTTCTCAATATTATATAATACGATTAAGTTGTTATCTCTATAGAAATATGCATCAATATATCTACTATCATAATAAAAAGCATATCTAATAGAAAAGTATTTTTTTTTGTTTCTTTGAAAGAAATTTATCTCGTACATTACAGACGGATTGTTATTAATATAGTTATTCACTACCTTATTAACAACCCAGCTGTTAAAACCGTTGATTCCTGATAATTTTTTTTCATGTTGGAACTTCCGTGTACTATCATCAGGAACAATAATATCAGGTGGTATAATTACATAAGACTCATTTTTAATTTCAATGTCACCTTCGAAAGAGCTTCTATAGCCAATGATACTATCACCTTTATTAAATTTAATAGTATTAGGATAGTGGATAATATTACTTCTGTCTTCGCAATCTGTTGCATAGTATGTGATAAGCTTCCCTTTTAAGAAGAAATACCCGTCAATGAAATCTTTTTGATAATGATTAGAAGTACTAATGTTAATGAAATTATTACTATCTATCCTTGATATATAGATAGAGTATACATCATAATTATTATTACTATCAATAAAACTGATAAGTATATCTTCTAAAGATTTACATGTATATTTGTTAGAGCCAATACCGCAGCTGCAACATGATAGTGAAAATATTAATATATAATAAAATGTTCTCATTTTTTAATATAATTAAAGATTTGTGATGGGATTGATATATTCAAAGGCTTAATCCTTGAACGTTTCAGATTATATTCAAAGATGTGAGGTACAACATTAGAATCTCCCGCATAATATACAAAGGCTTTGGGATATTTTGATAAAGGATAATTTGGATAACTTTTTTGATAACGCAAGTATAAATTATTTAAGTGTATTAAATCTCCATCAAAGTAATTCCCATCTATCTTCCCGTTGTCTCTTATTTTATTATATGCTTCGTAATCTCCGGATGCATTATAAGAATAAGAATTTTTAGGGTGAGAATGTAATAAAAATGACAGGTTGCCATCGGAAAACAGGGACAAATTATCTAAAGTATTATCGTTGTGAGATGTTCGTAAAACAAATGTGTTTTTCCCATTAAGATTATATCCTTGTAATCCCCATTCCACATTTGTGTTATCAGCAAAGAATTTAAAGATATTAGCAGCCTCTTCCTTTGTAGATATAATAGCATGGTTGCCATTATAATCACTTCTGTCTTCCAGTAGCTGGTTTGTAATGTTTTTATTAATCGTAATATGGTTCCTCCCAGCAAAGATACGATCTGTTGTTTTGGCATTTGTCTTACGCATAAACTTTAAATATCCATTACTGTTTATCGTATAATCATCCATCCCCCATAGGTCTACCCTATTCGCCGGATTTCCGTGACAATACGCATAGCTGCTCACTCCCGGATAGTCCTCTGCCATGGGATCCGGGCTAATCCAGATGCCGAGGTTCTTGTCATAATAGCGGGCACCGAAGTAATACAGCTCGGTGTCGTCGTCATACTCCTTGGCGTTGAAGCGGTAGGGTGTCCTGTAGTTGCCTGTGACAGTCTGGAAGAACAGTGAGCCGTCGGGTGTATATTCCATCCGATGGTCAACGTTGCCGACGGAGTCGGTGACGAGAGCCGTGCTGCCCAAGTGATCCTGGTGGAAGTAGTACGGCAGGTCGGTCACCTGAGCACCGCTGTAGATGACGGAACCCTGCAGGTCATGTACAGAGTAGGTATAGCCGAACACCTCCTCCAGACTGTTGATGAGGTCGCTCTCCTTGGCCGTGCGCTTGGCGGTATAATATTGTGAGACATTACCTGTGATGAATGGTGTGCCCGCCAGTGTGATACTGCTGTTGGAGTAGTCGTCGAGCAGGCTGTTGTCGCTTCCGAGCAAGATCAATCGAGGTCGCTTCTGAAATGATCCGTTTTTTGGCTCTGTCGAGAGCCATTTGTGAGAATCTTTTGTTGCAATAGTAATCATTTTCTTCATTTTCCATCCTTGTTATTTGATGATTTAAACGATAGATAATCCCATAGCTGATACCAGTGAGTAGAACACCTAAACGGAGCAGAAATGATCTGTTTTGATCTTTATTAATCATTTTGGTCTTCAAACACTACAGGTTCGCAGGAGTCAGGTATAAATAACAAATTTCCCAATGAATCCTTAATTTGAAAAGCATCTGTATATGGATAGTCTGGATGTAATCTATATTGTGAAAAGCGAACGTTATTTATATTATATATATTTTTCTTAATTAATTTGTTATCAAAAAGGTTAAAATCTATAGCTACCCTCTCATTATAAATAATCACAAGATTATTATTATAATAAAAATAACCATCTACTAGGTTAGGGTCTAAAGAATATGCACCCCTTATATATAAATACGTCTTACCCCCTTCAATTATAAATGACATTTCATATATTGGGGCAAGGTATTTATTTATGTAGGAATAGAGGCTTTCATTTAAATCAGCATTTTTAATAACATCATTATTTATAGTGACTTTCTGATTTTTACGAAATAGTAAGGAATACGATAAAGGCATTATACATTCAGGAGAATAGATTTTATAATAATTAGGATGGGGTTCAAAACTTGCGATAACGTTTGTGATTTCCTGATAACCTTTTATAGAATCACTGAATAAGAAAGTTTTGCCTTGATAGATAATATCAGGTCTATTTTTTTTATCAAGAAAACAATAAACAACTAAATGATTATTCATAAAGAAATATCCATCAACAAAATCTTTATCATATGCATGTAATCCCGTAATTGTAAGAAATTCTGTGGAATCTAAGTTTATTATGGTCAAATAATAACTTTTGTAGTCATTATCTTGCATATACTTACAGAGTGTGTCATATAGTGCTGGACAGACAGGTAAATCCGCCCGTGTGGTGCAAGAAACTATTAGCGTAATACATATAATAAAACTAATTTGTTTCATGTTTATTTAAATTTAGTGTTTTTTAACCAAGGATAAATAATATATTGACCATATATTAAACCTGTTCTGCTTTTAAGTATTAGTTCACGGGCTTTCCCTCTCGCATAATAAATCCCATAAACTCTATTGTCGTGCCCAATCGTTAAAACAGGTCTGCCTCCCATTTGATAACTTAATCCAACATCAGAGTTAGAAAAAGGAATGTAGGAAGGAGAAGAATCTGCAGACCTGTCTTGATGTGTATGAATCTGAGCGATGATATTTAGACTTTCATTACCTTTTATCAGTTTCCCGTCTTTTGTTACCTTATAACCATACTTACTAATCTCTGTCGTTCTTGCATCATTCAGATAATCGGGAAGAACCAAAACCTTTCCGTCAGACAGTATGAAACCACCAACCTCCCTGCCTGCTTTCTCTTTTGGGGTACGATAGTGCTTGTCCGCTTGGTTCCACATGCGATTATATGCCTTTGTCTCGTTATTATATAGAATACTCCCGTCTTTCCTGTAATAGGTTCCGTTTTCACGGATAATTTTTCCCTTATAAAGCTGTCCCCTTCCTAAATCCTTTTGTGAAGAAACATTAGGGTTATATTGATACGTTCCGTCAATATCTTTATACCAGTCTTTTCCGTCAGGATCCACACGATTCACGGGATTCCCTGCACAAAACGCATAGGAGCTCACTCCCGGATAGTCCTCTGCCATGGGATCCGGGCTAATCCAGATGCCGAGGTTCTTGTCATAATAGCGGGCACCGAAGTAATACAGCTCGGTGTCGTCGTCATACTCCTTGGCGTTGAAGCGGTAGGGTGTCCTGTAGTTGCCTGTGACAGTCTGGAAGAACAGTGAGCCGTCGGGTGTATATTCCATCCGATGGTCAACGTTGCCGACGGAGTCGGTGACGAGAGCCGTGCTGCCCAAGTGATCCTGGTGGAAGTAGTACGGCAGGTCGGTCACCTGAGCACCGCTGTAGATGACGGAACCCTGCAGGTCATGTACAGAGTAGGTATAGCCGAACACCTCCTCCAGACTGTTGATGAGGTCGCTCTCCTTGGCCGTGCGCTTGGCGGTATAATATTGTGAGACATTACCTGTGATGAATGGTGTGCCCGCCAGTGTGATACTGCTGTTGGAGTAGTCGTCGAGCAGGTCATTGTTGCTTCCGAGCAATGTGGCCACACGCTCCCCGTCCATATAGACGTGCTTGGTATAGCTGTTGCCGTTGTGGATAACATAGTACTCACTCGGATAGAGGTTATAGTACATCACTGACGAGGTGCTTTGCTGCTGTGAGTTCACCAGCAGCTTTATGGAGAACTCGCTGTTACGGTAAGTACGCATGCCGTCAGCATCATAGATATAGGATGAGAGAGAATAGTCATCATGATAGACACCCGTCAGGCGGTTCTCCTCATCCCAGCAGTACCAGTCCACATTGTCCTCATCCGTCATGTTTCCCTTGGCATCGTACAAGTATGGATAGGTTTGTCCTGAGCCTGTCGTGGCATGTGCGGCATTGGTGTAGTTCTGTTTAACGACTGTGTTTAGGTGATATTTCCTGTCGTTGCGGTAGTTGTAAGTCAGTCCGTAACCGTAGTATGTGCTCGTCGCCCTGTTCGGCCACGTCTTTTCATACAGACTTGATGTTATTCGCCAGAGATTGTCGTATGCCGTCTCCGTATGATATGTGGTGTGGTCCGAAGCTGAATTTAGTCCGTATGAACCATCAGCCGCTATCAGGCGGTCGAGAGTGTCGTACTCATAGTCGTGCGACAGATTATTGATGTCCGAGATACCTGTGACATTACCCACATCATCATACTGGTAGCTGCGGTTCATGAGGGAGGTGTTTGCCTTGGTAACAGAGACCCCCGTAAGCCACTGGCGGTCAGTGTCGTAGGTGTAGGTGCTCTGCGTGCCATTTCCGTAGTTGACGGCGGTACGCCGTCCGAAGACATCATAGTTGACGGATGAGACGTATGTCCTCGGAGAGTTGTTCTCATAGACACCCTTGAAGATTTTTGTCAGGTCGCCGCAGGTGTTGTACCGGTAGGTCACCACGTCATTGTCAGGATAGGTCATCCTCAGGAGCTTGCCGAAGTTGTCATAGACCCACTGCGTACGGAACGTGGCCTGTCCATGTCCGGGGATGATGAGCGTACGGAGCGTCGCCTTGACATTGCCCATGTTGTCATACTCATACTCGATACCGCCGGAGGCATCCTCACGGAAAGCCAGCCGCCCCTTCCTGCCGTCCTGCTCACTGTTGTCGCCATAGTAAAAGGCGACGTTGTTCGCCGGATGGTTCGGATAGGTGATGTTGGTGAGCCGTCCGCGGTCGTAGGTGTATGAGATATGCTCGTTCGCTGCTGTTGTCTTCCCGGTCATGTTGCCCATCACGTCATACGTGAAGGTGGTGGTGCCTGTGGCGGGATGGGTGACAGAGGAGCGGCGATCACCCATGTCATACTCAGACAGGGTATGGTTGCCACCTGCATCGCATACATCCGTCAGGCGTCCGATGCCGTCGTAGGCGAAGGAGGTAGTTATGGCCGTGTTATTGTCGTCATACCGTACGGTACTCACCGTTTTGCCGCTACCGTCGGTCCTGACCTTCCGGGAGTGCCCGTTCGGGTCGGTGATTGTCGTTTCCAACAGATGGTTAGCGGCTGAATAGGAATTCTCCATACTATTGCCGTCTGGGTATGCCTCGCTCAACAGACGGTCAAGAGGGTCATATTCCCTTTCGATACCTTTATCGGAAGACTGGGCATGGGTGAAACTGTTCAGTCCGTTGACTGCGGTGGGATAGTAGCTCTTCACGATACGGCCGAAAGCATCATAGTCGTTGCGGCCGGTCGCAACCACGGAAGGTGATGAAGAGCCGTTCAGTATGCGCTGTTCCCTGGTCTGAACGACACGCCCGAATCCGTCGGCGAACGTCACTGCCTGTCTGGTGTCAGTAGTCGTGCCGAGACTGTTGCCCGAAACGATCTGTCTCAGGTTATAGGTAGTTGTGGTGCGGGCCGGTGCACAGCCGATCATGGGCGTGTAGGAGATTTCCATAGACTGGGAGTTCTGGTTGTCATTGGGAAGTCTTATACTCTTTAAACGTCCTATATTGTCAATTATTGTGTTAGTATAGGCCCCATTGGCATCAGTTACTTGTGTGGCGACGCCATAGCGATAGTCATACACTGCACTGCTCGACAGTCCGAAGGCATCGCTGATACCCGTGACGTACATACCCACCGCCGTATCATAGGTATAGTCGTACCACAGGTTACTGTCGGGCATGGTCTTGCGGGTCACGTTGCCGTGCGTGTCGTATTGAAACGATGTCGTGGCGTATGAGGAGGTGTTCAGCTTCCTGGTCACGGATGTCAGATCCGTGGGGTATGTGCCGTTATACTGTGCCTTCAGGGTGAAGGGTGTGAGGGCGGTAAGCAGCAGGAGCGAGAGCAGTAGTCTGACATGTCTCATGATACCTTCTTAAATATAATGGTCTTGTCTGTCTGATGGTGGATTTACTTACGGGTAACCTTCTGTGAGAGTTCTTCCTCGGGCATGACGGCTTTCACGATATAGATGCCGCTGCCGGGCAGGGTGAAGGAGAGTGTCCGGTCTTTGCCAGAAACAAAGGATCTCTCCAGGATCTTCTGACCGCTGCTGTTGAAGACCGCCAGCGTAGCATCGCAGCGTGTCGTAGTGGTCAGACGGGCGGTATAGCTGTTGGTATTACCATCCTGCAGGACGCTCAGCCTGCTGGCGTTCATGCTGGCACCGATATCAGTAGCCTGATCTGTGCTCTTGCCGCCACGGTTGTCTTGCCTTGCGGCAGCCTTCCCGGAAAGAAGATCGTTCAGGTTTCCGTCGTACCATGCCAGCCGTATCCTGTCATTTGAACCTTCACTCCATGTGATATCCTCAAAGGAAAGGGTTCCGTCGATCCGCTCAGAACAGGGTATTCGTCTGGTTTCTTTTCCTTTACCATTGTGCGTACCATTGTTGTCGATCAACAGGAATATTCGTCGGGTATCCACCTTCAGGAACTCACAGTTGTCTGAAGGTTGGAAGGTCAGACAGATACGGTTGCCTGCGTATATCTGTCGGGATGTTTCTATGGATAGGGTATCGCTAATGGCGGACACTGCCCATTGACGGCCACACACATGCCAAGGGGATTCTTCATCGACTGAGGTCGTCAGCATTCCATAGTTGTCACCGACAATCAGGTAGCTGCCGCTGGTCAGACCTGTTGTATCTTGACAGCAGACAGAAAGAAAAAGTGAGTCTTTGTCTGCAGTAACCGATGTATATTGGAGAAGTCGATTACCGTCATCCCATCCCAAAGCAGTGATACGGTGGTGATAGTCTCTAAGTGCATCGGCATCCCAAAGCATACGTCCGTCACTGGCGTAATAGGAACCTTTCAGGGTGATGCCGTATTTGATGGCAAGGTAGCTCTCCACCCTGCGGCACTCCAAGGGTGAGAGGATACGGTCGTAGAGGATCAATTCGGGGCTATGACCAACCAGAAAAGAGAGATTGGAAGCCTGCTCATGCTGATCATCCAAGAGGAGAGAATGTGGTCTGTGTAAGGTGGACTGGTATGTGAGGACTCGCGGCTGGGATGGTGTGTTATCTGTAGAAGACTGTACCACAGCAAAAAGTGTACAGCGCTCAACAGTACACACCAGACTGTCAGCAATCGAATACCACCCGGCAGGACGAGTGTCGGTAAGGGGGTGACCGTTCAAATTACACCCAGTAGATTGGTTGGCCTCCGAAACAAACCACAATACAGGTAAAGGTATTCCACCGGGATGCTGAGCATTGGAAGCGGAACAGATTCTAATCAGCAGGAGCAGACAAATACCTATTCTCTTCATTTGTTTCTTTATATTGTAATAAAGGTTCCTTGGTAGGTCCTCCCACTGGCTGTATATACGGTTACAGTGCATAAACCGCCATTGAACGTACCTAAGAAATAAGAGCATAATGATAGGATAGGACTCAAATCATTAATAACTGTTTGATTATTGATGCGAATAGTAATTCTCGTAATGTCGGTTACCGAAGAGGATATCGACAAGAGCAGCGTACTGCTTGAAGAATAATATGTTCCACTGATACCGCTTCCTTGTGAGGGAGCTCTGTGGGGATAGTTTTCAGTCTTGTCATCATTCTCATCTCCTTCTTCATCTCCTTCCTCGTCATTAACTGTTATAACGATGTTGTTGTCTTCTGGCTCGGTTTCTCCTGGTTCTCCGTCGGCAAAGCATAAATCAGGTTGGTATACAAATGCTGTAATAAGCAAAAAAAGATATAGGCTGGTTCTTTTCATAATGGTGATTTTTATCACAAATATAATTGGAACCAACAATTGATGCAAATAATTTGATCAGTTTTTTCTTGGGGCGTTTCATTGTTAAAATTCCTATAATGCAATAGTATTCAGTATGTTAAGTCTTGTTTTGACCGTTTGTTGAGGTGCAAAATGAAACGCTTTGGAGATGTTTTATACATATCTTTCTATGAAAAAGGCATTATTCCACTTTTCCTATTCGGTGACGGTAGGTGCGAATAGTGCCGGCGGCAATACTAAGCACCTGCATGATCTCCTTGTCGGTGAGTGCCATGTCTTGAAGGACAAGGAAGGTGAGGAGACGTAGTTGCAGATGACTGTAACCTTCCGTGACCTGATGGAACCGCTCGTTGAAGGCAAAGGCATAATAGTCGATAAAGTCTTGTTCTTTCTGTTTTGTGAAGTTGTGCAACTTCTCCCTCCTGAGTATCTGGTCATAGATGGTCTTACCACGCCCCAGTCTGTCGGTCCTCTTTTGCTGCAGTTGCTCAATCTGACGGTAGAGTTGTGAGATCTCTTGCTCCCGTTCTTTGATGGAATGGGTTTTCTCGTGCTCAAGTTCCTCAATCCTGCTCTTTTTCTGTTCAATCTGATGTAGCAGTTCCTCGATTCCTTTGTCGTGCTTTTTCTGTCTCCATAAGACAAATACAACAGCCGTTATCATTAGGAACAGCAAGATGCACAAGATCATTATATATAAGGATTTGCTCGACAACTTATCAAGAATCGTCTTCTTGTCATAGTCTGTCTGTACCTTGGCCATCTGTGCCGTCAATACCATGGAGTCTTCCTGTGCCTGAAGACTGTCTGCCATCAACAGGTAACGGTGTGCCAGGGCATAGTCATGCCGCTGCTTATAGATATCCGACAACAGGCGGGATGCCTTGATGGTAAACCGTGTGTCGTGGAAGGTCAATGCCTGGTTCAAGTATTGTTCCGCACGTGAGGTATCTCTCTTGTGGAGGAAAACCTTTCCCATCATGACATACTGATTGGCAGCCGGCTTGTAGGCAAGAGCCCGCTTAAGCCATACCATTGCCTCATCATACTTCCGGATGCCGATCAGGTCGCTGGCATAGTTGGCGCATACAAATGCCTTGTCGTTTACAGTGAGGTATCTCATCAGCGGAAGACATTTCTCCTGATAGATACGTGAACTGTCGTATTGTCCTAAACGGAGATAGCTGCTTGAAATATGCTCGTATGCCCTTGAGACAAGGGAGGAGTCGTTCTGCTTTCGTGAGCTGTCAAGAAACTTTCTGCCATAGTCAAGACTCACAGCATAGTTGTGTGTGTCGTTGTTGATCATGTGCAGACTCTCATACACCTTGTTGCTTAACAGGTTATCGTCTAACTTTTCTGCCAACTGTTCCGCCTGCTTGAGGGCACGGGCTGCCTCTTCTTTCTTTCCTTTCTCATAACAGATAACGCCCCAATAATACTGTGCGATGGAAAGATGACGGTCGTCATTCACCTTATTATAATAGGTAATACTTTGCAGCAGGAGGGAATCCTCGGTTATGGGCTTGTACAACTTGAAGGCTGCCTCGTTGAGAAGCAGGGCATAGCGTGCCTGATCCTCATTACGGACATTCTTCGGCTGTGGTAACGATTGTAATATGTGGAAGGCGGAATCGGGATGTTCCTCTATGATGCTTTCTGCCAGGATTAATTGTCGGTGTTGCGCTGTCTCACCGAGGCAACAGCACAGAAAAATAAGGGAAAGGAGACAGACAGAATATTTCTTCATACAAGTATCTTTATATGGCAGGATCGCCACACTCGTCAACTTTCTACAACAACAGTTTCTTAGCGAATTCCCAAATGACGATGCCGGCGGTGACGCTGACGTTCATGGAGTGCTTGGTGCCAAACTGCGGGATCTCCAGGCAGCCGTGGCACTCGTCGATGACCTCCTGATGAACGCCCTTCACCTCGTTGCCAAAGACTACGGCATAGCCCTGATGGGAGTCAGAAGGGGCGGCTAAGGATAACTGCTGTAGGAGTGTCGATCCCTCGCACTGCTCAATGGCAAAGACATGGTAGCCGTTGTCTTTCAGTTCCCTGACTGCCTCCAAGGCTGTAGGGAAATATTTCCAGTCAACACTGTCCTCACCCCCTAAGGCGGTCTTGTGAATCTCAGGGTGTGGAGGCGTTCCGGTGATGCCACACAGACAGACGGCCTCCACACGGAAGGCGTCGGAGGTGCGGAACACACTACCGATATTATACATCGACCGCACATCATCGAGCACGATGATGAGCGGTAGTTTCTCGGCCGCCTTGAAATCCTCCACCGAGATACGGTTCATCTCTATGGTACGTAGCTTTCTCACGGCACTTACTGTCTCATCTTATATGCCAGCGCATACATCCTCATCTGCTTCACCATCGCCAACAGACCGTTGGAGCGGGTGGGGGAGAGATGGTCGCGCAACCCTATCTTGTCAATGAAATAGAGGTCGGCATCCAGGATCTCCTGTGGGGAATGCCCGCTGAGCACCCTTATCAGCAGGGCCACGATACCTTTTACGATCAGGGCATCGCTCTCGGCGGAGAAGAAGACCTTTCCGTCGGTATAGTCGGCCTGCAGCCACACCCTGCTCTGACAGCCATCGATCAGGTTACTCTCGATCTTGTATTTCGCATCTAATGGTTCCTGCTCATTACCTAAGTCGATGAGCAGCTGATATTTATCCATCCAGTCGGTGAAGTCGGAAAACTCCTCGATCACCTCATCTTGCAGTTCGTTGATTGTTGCCATATGGAAAAATGGAAAATTGAAAATGGAAAATGAAAAATTTAAAATAGAGAATGGAAGGTTAGGAATTGTTGACTGCTACCAGTTTGAACAGTTTATCGCTGGGACGCACCTTCTCGGGGACGGCAATAGAGACACGCATGCCCTTCATCGCCTTGTCAACAGGGCCGTTATCACCGTGAATCTCCGTGGGGGTGACATAGATAACACCCGTGGTGGGACCGGTAATCAGCAGGTTGTCGCCCGGCTCGAACTCACAGGCTTCCACCGCAAACTCCGCCACACCCAACTTTGAGAAGTATTTCATGCCCTTGCCGACATACACCTTGCGCTCGGTAGCCGAAGAGCCATATTCCTCGTTCCACTCACCGAGCGTCTGTCCCTGATAATAACCATCCCAAAAGCCGCGGTTGAAGACACGTGCCAGCCGCTCATCCCACTCCTTTTTCTTCTCTTCGGTGAAAGTGCCATTGAGGACTGCCGCGACGGCCTCCTTGTAACACCTTACCACCGTATATACATACTCCGGACCTCGTGCCCTGCCCTCAATCTTGAAGACCCGCACACCACTCTCCATCATCTTGTCGATGAATCGGATGGTCTTCAAGTCCTTGGGACTCATGATATACTTGTTGTCGATAGCCAGCTCGGTGCCCGTCTCAAGATCAGTGACCACATACCCACGCCGGCACAACTGCATGCACTCACCACGGTTGGCACTGCGACCGGTGTTGTTCAGCGACAGGTAACACTTGCCAGAGACAGCCATGCAAAGGGCACCGTGACAGAACATCTCGATACGGATGAGCTCGCCTGATGGTCCGCAGATATGCTCCTCTTGTATCTGGCGGTAGATCTCTGCCACCTGACTTATGTTCAGCTCACGTGCCAGCACCACCACATCGGCAAACTGAGCATAGAAACGGAGTGCCTCGATATTGGAGATATTCAGTTGGGTGGATAGGTGCACCTCCTGCTGAACCTGCTGACAGTAGGTCATCACCGCCACGTCAGAGGCGATAACGGCACTGATGCCAGCCTCTTTTGCCGCATCAACAATCTGTCTCATCATAGGGATATCCTCCCCGTAGATGATCGTGTTGACGGTGAGATAGGTCTTGATACCTTTCTCCTTACACGTAGCGGCAATCTCCTTCAGGTCGTCGATGGTGAACTTATTGGCGGAGTGAGAGCGCATATTCAGTTGTCCGATGCCGAAATACACAGAGTCGGCACCGGCCTGAATGGCGGCGGCCAGAGACTCACGGCTCCCTACAGGTGCCATGATCTCGTAAACTGACAATGATGGGTCGAACATAGCAGAAATATTCTTAATGGTTCCTACGCATCGCTTTCTTAAACTCCCGTTGGGCGCGTTTCATCTGCTTGCGATACAGCCGGTCGTTCTGTAACCGGGCAAAGCAGGCGCTCGCCGCCATCCGTGCGGCATCGACATCACTCTGATAATGGAAACCGGCGATGACACGGCTCTGACCATATTCATAACCCCTCAAGAGAATCTCATTCTGACGGGCAGGGTTGATACTTGCCAAGACCAAGGCGGCACCCCACCCGCGGATAGTATGCCCCGAGGGATAAGAGCCTTCCGTGCGGAGCTCTTCCTCATCTTCCGGAACGAGCGTAGGCTCATTGAAATGAACATACGGACGAATCCTCATGTATTTTTTCTTTGCTTTGGTAGCCCCCAGGCGTATCGTGACAATACTCTTCCCCAGCAGGCTATATATATAAGGTGTGGACTCCTTGGAGATCGTCACCCCGAAAGGCTCGGAGAAGATCTTTGCGAAGTATCTGAGGGAGATATCCGCATCGGCCCTTGCCTGTGCCCCTCGTGGCGTGTTGCGGATGGACTTGCCCCACTCATACTGACAACTGTCGGTCAGGAACAGGTTACTCTGCTCACCAGGTGGTGGCGGCAGGTAGATACCGGCATCAGGCATAGCGTCGAGCGGCAGGTAGGCATTATCATGGACGTCTTGTGCCTGTATCGTTATGGGAAAGAGCAGAAGCAGAGTTCCTGTCAGTGTTGATAAGAAGCATGATTTCCAGTTTTTTGTCATGATATCATCATTTTTTATTAATTGTATTAATTAGCCATGCAAAATTACAAAATAATTTGGATATTCACAAGGATATGATTACTTTTGCTGAGATTATGAGAAGAGAAAAGATACTGGCTGGGCTAATGCTCATGGTATTGCTGGCTGCATGTGGGCAACGGAGAGACCGTACTACAGAGAATCTTGATACTCCCGATGGGATGACGATGCTGTGTAGGGTGAAGACCACGCCGGTGAAGAATCAGACAGCAGGTGATTTCTGTTGGATTTATGCGATGCTGGCAACGATTGAGAGTGAGCATATCGAGCTGGGAGACTCTGTCAACCTCTCCGCGGATTTCCTTTGCCGAGCGGTGATAGAGGACCGTCTGCGGCATTATTATCTCTCACGGGGAGGGGAGGCATGGAATGGCCGTGGCACTTGTTCGGATGCCCTGCTGATGTTGCAGCAATATGGACTTACCCACTACGACTCTTTCCACAGTGATGCCAACTACGGTGTGCTGATGCGCAAGCTCCGGAAGTTGGCTGATGATGCGATTGCCAGAAAAGACGGTTTGCAACACTTGACACAACGTGTCAGTGATATGCTTGACCGCGATATCCACGGCCGCCTGCAGAATGTCTTTATGTATGGAGCGATATATACCCCGCAGGAGTTTGCGCGTAGCATGTGCCGGGAAGATGAGTATGTGGCACTGACGAGTTTCGTGCATCATCCATACAATGAGACCTTTGTGTTGGAAGTGCCCGACAACCGGAACGACAACGCCTTCCTCAACCTTCCGTTGGATACCCTCATCAACATCATCGACAAAGCGCTGACTGGTGGACATCCTGTATGTTGGGAAGGTGATATCTCTGAACAGGGTTTCTCCTTCAAAAAGGGATCTGCGGAGTGGGGGGAAAGTGTGTCTCCTGCCTTACGACAGAAGGCTTTCGAGGCGTTTGAAACGACAGATGACCACTGTATGGAAATAGTAGGTATAGCAGAGAGAGATGACGGGAAACGTTATTACCTGTGTAAGAACTCCTGGGGAGACGATAATCCCTTTGGGGGCTTTATGTATATGAGTGAGGATTATCTGCGAATGAAAACCATCGCAGTATGGATTAACGAGGAGGTCATGAATAATAACCTGAAATAGAATAGAGTGATGAAGAGAATAGTAATCTTGTTTCTTGTGGTGTGTACGGCCCTCGGTACCCTGACAGGCAATGCCTGTACTTCGGTGATCGTCTCCGGAAAGATCACACCGGATGGTCGCCCCATGATTTTCAAACACCGTGACGCCTCTACCGGTATGAGGAACCTGCCGATACTGATACAAGGAGAACGCTACCGGTATATGGGACTGGTGAATGCGAGGGACCTGGGAAAGAAGAATGTATGGGGCGGACATAACGAGACGGGATTCGCCATTATCAACACGGCGGCATATAACCTCAACGGCCCTGAAGGTGCCGACTCCAACGGTGACGGGGCACTGATAAAGCGAGCCTTGGAGATATGTGCGACGCTAAAGGATTTTGAGTCTCTGCTCGACACCTTGCCCATACCGAGAGACCTTAACTCCAACTTCGGTGTGATGGATGCGGAAGGAGGATGTGCCTATTATGAGACGGGTAATGAGCATTATGTGAAA
>FLNV01000274.1_pt1 | contig 15486 bp, 7 predicted proteins | sample 1140351 | NCBI WGS metagenome assembly FLNV01 (sample SAMEA3878207, study PRJEB12797) | bioreactor metagenome | biome: Moose rumen | place: Sweden | collected 2011-10 | reverse complement strand
CCGGTCCGATTCCTCCCATAAAGAGGTCGATTCCCCCAGCTTCCTCGATCGCCTTCTCGTATGCGTCGCACTCCTCGATGAGGTTTTCCGCGTTTCCGTTGAGGATATGTACATTCTTCGGGTTAATGTCGATATGGCTGAAGAAGTTGTTCCACATGAAGCTGTGATAGCTCTCAGGGTGGTCCTCCGGAAGTCCCACATATTCGTCCATATTAAATGTGATGACATGCTTGAAGCTTACCTTCCCGCTTTTGTTCATCTCAATGAGGTTCTTGTAAAGTCCGAGGGGTGAGCTTCCCGTCGGGCATCCCAGCACGAACGGGTTCTCCTCTGTAGGTTTGGCGTCGTTGATTCTTTGTGCGACATAATCGGCAGCCCATCTGGAGACACCGTCAAAATCGTCTTTAATAACTACTCGCATAATTTATTACAAATTTTATTAGAAATAGATAAATTCGTCACAATGGTGCAAAGATATGAAAAAAAAATTTACAAAAGAAAGTTTTTTGGGCATTTTATTACATTTTGCACAAAAAGTAACAAAAAAAGTGTCATTTTGACTTTATGTTATATATTTTTCCTTTTTCTGTTTTGAAAGACATCAGATAATATTTTCCGTCGTTCCGGCATTGTGAGTCCACACCCTCCACCAGGAAAGGCACATCAGCCCTGACCGTGCAGTCGCCTCCGATGCCCGAGGTGATCGTGGCGTTGCAGAGCTTTCCGTTGTCCCATGAGATGTCGACACAGAAATTACCTCTGGCCTTGAGTCCTTTCACACTTCCTTTCCCCCACTCTTTCGGCAGAGCGGGCAGTAGGTGGATTTCTCCGAGGTGACTTTGGAGTAGCATCTCGATGATTCCGGCCGTAGCTCCGAAATTTCCGTCGATTTGGAACGGAGGATGTGCGTCGAAGAGATTAGGGAATGTTCCTCCATGCGTTGGTTGCTTGGGGTCGACATAGCTCATCGTCTCGCGCAGCATCTTGTAGGCATGCGATCCATCGAGGAGTCGCGCAGCGAAATTGATTTTCCACGCCTTGCTCCATCCCGTGCCCTCGTCTCCACGGATTTGGAACGTCTTGTCTGCCGCCTTGGCGAGGTCCGGTGTCGTGATAGGCGAGATGTCTTTTCCCGGATGCAGGCCGAAGAGATGCGATATGTGCCTGTGGTGAGGATCCACGTCTTCGTAGTCCTCATACCATTCCTGCAGTCGGTTTAGCTTACCGATTTTATACGGCTGAAGCCTTGCCTTCTTCTCAGCGATTTGCTTACGCAGCTTCTTGTCGGTGTCGAGAATCTCCGATGCCTTGATGACGTTGGTAAAGAGGTCTCGTATGATGGCGATGTCCATGGTAGTTCCCTTGTTGACGGCATAGGTCTTTCCCTGGTATCTGAAAGAATTCTCCGGAGAAGTGGAAGGCGATGTGACGAGATAGGTGTTTCCGTCCGGGTCCTTGTTCTCGATGAGCCAGTCCATGCAGAAAAGCGCCGCGTTTCTCATTGTAGGATATACCTTGGCCAGGTATTCCTTGTCGCCCGTAAACGCATAATGCTCCCAGAGGTGCTGGCATAGCCATGCCCCACCCATGTACCAATTTGCCCACATAGGATCGCCGTTTCCCTTGTCACCGACCGCCGTGGTGAGCGCCCAGATGTCGGAGTTATGATGTGCAACCCATCCTCTGGCATGATAGAACTCACGCGCGGTGTTCGTGCCGTTACGCTCAAGTTGCTGTATCCAGTTGAGCAGCGGCATGTGCAGTTCCGACAGGTTGGCCGGTTCCGCGAGCCAGTAGTTCATCTCGGTGTTGATGTTGATAGTGTAGTTAGAAGACCAAGGTGCTCTGAGATGGGGATTCCATATTCCCTGTAGGTTGGCCGGCATACCACCTGGCCGAGAGCAGGAAATGAGCAGGTATCGTCCGTATTGGAAAAATATTTCCTCCAGTTCCGGGTCAGGTGTACCGTAGCTGTAGACCCTGAGTCTGAGGTCAGTAGGCATTTTGCTGGCCACCAGTGATTGTGTTTCGTTGTCCAAATTGAGCTGTACCCTGTCGAAAAATCTTTTAAAATCCCTTATATGAGCATCCTTGATTTGGTCATACGACTTGGCCAAAGCCTTATCGAGCGCGTTGTCCGCCATCGCCTTCTCGTCCTTTCCCTCCACATATGGGTGCTTATATGGTCCGTTGTAGCTGGTAGCCGTAGTGATGTAGAAAGTGACGTTGTCCGCATCTTTGACCCTGATTCCGTCGTTGTCCACAATAACAGTCCCCCCTTCGTTTTTCGCAGTGATGTTAGTAAGGTATCTCATTCCATACGTGAGCTCAGAGTCTCCGTAATTGACGCTTTCTCCCTCTTTCCTTTTATAGTAGCTCGGGTCGACCTTTCCCGGCACATGTCCTTTCATTGTAAGCACCAGTCCATTTGCGTCGATTTGCGGTTTGAGTTGAGAGCTGATGCTGAGGTGCAGGTTTAGCATCCCCGGCTTGGAAGCCTCGTAGCGTATGGCCATGACGTCATCCGGTGCAGAGACGAGCACCTGGTGGGAATAATTGACCCCTTCGATGCTGTATGAGGTTGTTGCCAACGCGTCGTTGAGCGATAGTTCCCTGTTATAGCTACCGATTCCGCTGTACTGGTTCTGCCGCTTGAAAGTCTGGTGTATGCGAATGTCTCCAAGTGGCATATAGCTCTCGGAGTAGAATCCCTGCATTTTCTTGCAGAGTTCGTTGGCCGTAGCATAGTCTTTCCTGTCGATGGCGTCACGAATAGGTTTTAGATATTGAAATGCGTCGGGATTGACAGACTCGGGCTGCGGAATGCCCGACCACAGAGATCCGTCGTTGATTTGTATGAGTTCGTCGTCCACGCGTCCGAAGACCATAGCGCCGATATGTCCGTTGCCAACCGGCAGAGCCTCCTCCCATTTGTCGGCCGGCTGTTCATACCATAATTTGAGAGTTTTTTGCGCCTGTGCATTGAGCGAGATCGTAAAAGTCAGTAGTGCAAAAAGAAATTTCATAACGTTTTCGTTTTTTTCCGATGCAAATTTATGGAAAATTTGTCAAATAGACAATAAAATGAGATGAGTATTTTATGTTTATGCAAAAAGAATCCGCAGTACCAACTTTTAGCAATAGAGTATCATTTTAATCAAGAAAAAATAATTAACTTTGCAAAAAGAGAATATTCATATATTTAGTAACCGTAAAAAATAAGTTGCCTCGTTTTGATGAAGACAAGAAGAAAGGAAGACGAGAAGACAAGACGATAGTCAACTGACGGACATACATAAAGTAATCAATGGTCTTTACACCCCCTTCGGTTCCCCCGTTATCGGGGGACAGAAACCCTACAATCAACAGGAAGGTGAAGCAAGTTATTTTTTTAACATCACTTAATAGACCCTAAACGCATGAGAAGAAAACTATTATTAGCCTGTGGTACCCTTCTGCTCAGTGGAAGTCTGAGTGCCCAGGTGAGCCAGATGCTGATAGACCGACTGATCAGCTTGGAGAAGCGCGGTTACATGATAGGCCATCAAGACGACCCGTTCTACGGTCTGACGTGGGAATGGGAGAAAGGACGCAGCGACGTAAAGGAGACCTGCGGTGACTACCCCGCCGTGATGGGTTTCGACCTAGGCGGCATAGAGATGGGAGACGAGAAGAACCTGGACTCGGTGCCGTTTGTCCGTATCCGTGAGGAGTTGATCGCCCATCATGAGCGTGGCGGCATCGTGACGTTGTCGTGGCATCCGCGCAATCCGCTGACTGGCGGCACAGCCTGGGACAAAGAAGACAAGACAGTTGTCCGGAGCATCCTTCCCGGAGGTAGTCAGCACAAGAAGTTTCTGTTATGGATGAAGCGAGTCCGGGACTTTGTTTATAGTCTTCGCACGAAGAACGGTCGTCCAGTGCCGATTATCTTCCGTCCTTGGCACGAGAACAACGGTGGTTGGTTCTGGTGGGGAGCAGAGCAGTGCACAGCCGATGAATTCAAGTCGTTATGGTGTATGCTTCAGGACTATATGGACTTTGAAGGCTTCGAGAACTTGGTATGGAGTTACTCTCCGAACCTTGACGGCAAGATGACTGAGGAGAAGTTTTTGGAGCGTTATCCCGGTGACGACCGTGTGTCGCTGATTGGTCTAGACGCTTATCAGTGGGGCACAGAGAAAGACTTCGTGGAGCAGTTCAATGCAGACCTCACATTCTATTCCGACTTTGCCAAGCGCCATGGCAAGTTGTTCGCTGTGACAGAGTGCGGTCTTCAGAACTTGACCGACCCGACTTGGTGGAGTCGTGTTCTGAAACCACAGCTTGACAAATACCCGCTTTCGTATGCCTTGTTCTGGCGTAACTACAAGAAGGAGTTCTTCGGTCCAGCTCCCGGTCAGCCCAATGCCGCATCTTTCATGGAGCTATACAATGCCCCTAACACATTGTTCCTCAAAGACATTACAAAGTAAGAGAACTTTCAATACATACAAAGTCCGCAATCATATTACTTTTGATTGCGGACTTTTTGCTTCTTCGTTTCGACAGATGGGTGAAAGGCCGGAAATGACGGTGTCAATCCTTGTCCTTCCAGTAAGCCGTATAGGAGTGGTGAGTTACCCTTTGTTCTGGTGGCGGTAGCTGCATGTAGTCCCCGAAAGTGGATCTCAGGTATTCGTCGTAGCCTTTGCAGACATAGAACATACCGTCCTCGAAAGGCATGAGGAGATAATCGTCGAAGTTGCTTCTGTGCTGTACCTCCCTCCAGTTGTATCCCATGACGACGTCACCGCACAGTTCTCCCGGGCATCCTTGGTATTTCTTAGCCAATGCAATGGTGTCTGCAATGAGTTTCTTGTAAGAGATGGGCTTAAGGAAGAATCTGGCCGTCGCGAGGAATATGTTTTTCCAGAGCGCCCTGTGCTTGTCCCATCCCACGATTTTGCAGTCGAGCATACGTCTCATCCTAATTTTTTTCTTGAATATTTTGTCTCTGAGTTTCGGGTCGTCGGGGAGGTCCTCGATGGGGAAGATATCGATGTTGACTCCGATATGATGAGGTATGAGGCAGTCCTCGATGAGAACAGTCGTCTCGTCAGACAGTTTGGAGAATGTGAAAGGCAGCGAGTCGTCGAGTTCAGGAGAGACTAGTTTGAATCGTCTGTCGTTGTTTTCAGCAGGATAGATATTCAGCAGTTTGTCGTATTCATCCCTTCTCATCATGACGTCGATGTCGTCGTCCCAGGGAATGAACCCCTTATGCCGAATAGTTCCGATGAGGGTTCCTGCATAGATAGAATACTTCAGTTGGTGTTGTACACAGAACTGATGGAAATGATGGAGAACCCCCAGCTGCAACGTCTTCAAGTCCTCCGGTGAAATCACTTTCATAATAGAAAAATTTTACGAGATGGCCCAAAGCAAGCGATAATTTGACTTGCATTGTTCCTCCAATGACCTAATTAGCTTTTATTGACGTTGCAAAATTACGAAAAAAATCAGAAAAAAGAGTATTTTAAGTGAATAGTTTTAAGTGAAAAGTGAATAGTGAATAGTGAAAAGTGTATTTACTCCGTACATTGAAGGCCATCGACACAGATATGCCAGGGGGGAACGGACAAACAAAAAGAATATATACGGACATACATTAGTTTCTAAAAGCAAGTGGTGCGGCATGAAGCCGCACCACATGATATGATAGATGATTGATTCCGATTATTCCCCAGCCGCGATGATGTTGATGACAGCTACGATGTCGGAGATGTCGACTTTCTTGTCGTTATTGACATCGGCATTTGTGTATGTAGCGGTTCCGGCGATTTGGTTGATGATGGCAACGATATCTGAGATATCAACCTTTGTGTCCTCGTTGACATCGCCAGGCTTGGTTTCGATTTCCTCACCCGGGCGGTCAACCACAAAGTATGTGACGAAAGTTCCTGTGGATCCCTGGCGTCCGAGATAGAGGGTCTCATAGTCTCCGTCGAGTTCGAACTGCTCCACAGCCGGGTCGTCGGCGCTAGTACGTCCGTTGATCATAAGTTCTGTCTCGTGCAGGACCATGACGTTCTTGTCGTCATCGAGCGCGAAAACCACGATACGAGTCTCCTTCTCGTCCGCATTGTTGTATACGCCCGCAATCTTGACGATGTCTCCCTGAAGGAAACCACCCTCACAAGTGACAGAGACGTAGTTTTCGGTTAACGCCCCATCCTTCTTGTAGCTGCTAGCGAACTTGATACCCTTTACTTCGTCTTTATTCTCATGAATCTTGACGGGTTCGTCCATCAGGCATGATCCTCCGGCTGTGAAGGTACCGGCTAATACACCGCCGTTGAAAATAATACCATTGTATTCCGCAAGGGCATCCGATGTTGGTTTTTCTACCGGGGTTTCTGGTGACTCTTCTCCACGCACCACCTTGAGCGTAGTGATGATTGTTCCGGTGTTTCCGTTACGTCCGAAATAGAGGGTGTCCATATCCTCGGTGAGTGTGAACGTCTCCTCGACCGGTTCGTCTGCTGTCGTACGTCCGTTGATAAACTGCTGTGTGGTGAAAATGACGTTGACCCCTTCCTCAGATTTAGTAAAGAAGTCCACCATTGATTTCTTGGTGTCGTCATCGTTGTTGAAAGCTCCAGCCACTGTCACGACGTCACCCGCCTTGAATCCACCATCGCAAGCGACAGATGCATAGTTAGCGGTAAGCTGTCCTTCCGCGAAATAGCTGTTAGCCAACTTAATTCCAGGCTTGGAGTCCTTGTTGTTGTGGATTTTGACTGAAGCGGTGGTAGTCGTTCCGTAGTTAGTGAATGTACCGATTTGCTGACTGAAGTCGGCCAGCGTTTCGGCGTTGATGCTGACAGCCAGAACTGCCAGCGCAAAAGAAAGTAGAATTTTTTTCATAATTTTTATTAGTTTAGAGTTTAGAGTGATGTTACTCTTTTTGTTGATAGTTTAAAGAGGCCTTGCGGACATTATTTCCAAGAGGATGGACACCCGACACCGGGAGCGATTATTCCAGGCACTCCGGATGGCGCAAGGCTGAGAGAAGTTATTTGAGATTTCGAATCTTCGAGATTTCGAATCTTCGAGAAATCGAAAAATCGATGAATCGAAAAATCGAAATAATTTAAATCTCGAGATCACGAGCCTTCGAGAAATCGAAGCAAAACACGTGATCTCGAGAAAATCGGAATTATTCTTCAGTATACCATCTCGGGTCTCCACAGTATAGTATCCGTCCTCCCTTGAAGTGGAAGTCAGCATTCGCAGGGTCTACGAAGAGATCATCAGACGAGATGCCCAGTTCGTTTGATCCCTTGAGCGTCTTGAAGAAGTCAGTTGTGTGGTAGCACTCTTCGATGTTAGGATCGTTGTTGGATCGGATGTTCTTGGTGACTTCGTCCGGTGTCTTGGTGAAGAGGCACTTGATGAACTCGAAAGTCCCCGTAGTACCAGCTCCGTTGAAGTCCACCCAGTAGTTGTTGTTACCGATACAGTTGTAGAAAGTGGTGTTACGTACAGAAATGCTCTCCATCTCAGTACCCTTGCTGTAGATGAACATCTTACCACCTGTAGCTACATTGTAGAGTGTAGAGTTGTCGATATCGATGTTCTTGACCACACCAGCACCAGATCCAGCATCCACATGTATGAACGAGTAACCTGAGCACATGTCATGGAAGATGGAGTTGTCGATGATGAGTTTCTCGATGACCTTGACGTTGCTGTTCTGCACACGGAAGAATGCGTTCTTGAATCCGGACATCTCGCAGTCCTTCACCCTGAACTCACCCACAGTACATGCGTTACCCTGGTTGATGAAATACTGTGCTCCAGCGTCTACGACCTTGACGTTCTCGAAAGCGATGAAGGCGTGTGACCCCTCGACGTCGATGTTCTTGACGAAGTTGATCGTAGGCGCATCCCCTCCGGCCAGTCCGAAGAAAGTAACCGACATACCATCCGGCACTTTAACGTTCGTAGCCGATCCGTCCTCCGACACTCCGTGGAAGTCGTAAGTCTTTCCAGCTGGAATACCGATGGTGACACTATAGTTCGTCTCGCTTCCCGCAGCTGCCTTGGCCTGCTCAGCAATCTCGTCGAGCAATGCCTTTGTGATGATTTCGGTGTCCTCCGGCAGGAAGTACTTGAAGTCCGCCGCCGGCATCGCCGCCGTAGTCGTAGCGTTGAGCGTTCCACGGACAGCTTCGCCGTTGTTGATCATGACGATGTACGTCGTTGATGGGTTGAGGCCGTCGATAGTATATTCACCCGCCTGCTTATCCTGCTGTGATAGAGTGATGGTCTTGACGGTGTTTCCGTCAGCGTCCGTCACGAGAATGTCTGTCGCCTCCTTCTCGCTGTTCCAAGTGACGTGAATGAAGTCCTCGCCCCTGTCGCTGTTTTCAAGCTGGTTGAAAATTTGCTCCGCCTTGGTTTTGAACGGTGCAACCGCGTTGCTCTTCTGGTAGTACGCCCAGTGTCCGTCAGCCTTCTCGCTGTTCTGCGCCTTGATACGCAGGAAGTACTTAGTGTCTCCAGCGAGGTCGTTGAGAATAGCCGGTGACTTAGTGATGGTCTTGTCCTGTCCGTATATGACAGAGTGAGGTGTTCCTCCAAGTTGGATGTCATCGTAAAGTGAGTCCGTGCTGACCTCGATGATATAGTACTGTGCATTCGGCACCCCGTTGAATGTGACGGTAGCCGAGATGTCCTCCGGTTCGACGGTAATTTTATCGCCTGCGATTCCGAAAAGTCTGTCGTAAGACTTATCAACTTTCCAGTCGTTGTCGTCCGTACATGCCGAGTTTGCAATCAAAGCAGCCGCCAAGCATACCGGAAGCCCGAATTTATAAATATATTTCTTCATAATTTCTTATACTAATTACATTATTAAATATTACCATCCGTAAGAGTTATACAGAGTTCCGTTAGATGCAGAGATCGTAGTAGCCGCGATAGGCATGAGGTATCGGTTCTTGACCGGCACATCCGGTATCTGGGTCGGGTTGAGTGCTGTTCCCACGAGTCCGCTAGATATTGACGGTAGGTTGGTCTCGATGTTGGCATCCGTCAGCTTGGTGCTTCCGAAAGAGCTTTTGTTTCCCGCATAGTCGGCCTCCGACTTTCCGTCCGGGAATCCGTACCAAGTGAATGATGACTCATCGATATAGGTCTTGGAGTCGTCCAGGTAGTTGAAGTAGATGGTCTTCTGGTAGCGCGTACCGTCATCCTCTTCGCCTTCCTGAACGAGCGTAACGTCGCGAAGGTAGTTTTCCTTCATCTCAAGAATTCTCTGTGTCAGGAGGTTCCATCTGATGAGGTCCCACTTACGCGCACCTTCACCCGCAAGCTCCCATTTGTTCTCGTTGTCAATCGCGATGAAGAATCCGTCCTTGTCGGCCGGCAGCTGGTCGATGTAGTCCTGCGCGTACGTCTGGTGTTTCTCGTCGAATCCACGCAGGTGAACCATAGCGAGCGCCTGTCTGGCGGTGATGCCCGCGTCTCCCGCCACAGATCCGTCCGGTCCCGCCAGTTCGTTCATGATTTCGGCATACCATAGCAGCACTTGCGGATATCTGATTTTCACAACATTGATACCTGTCATGTGTTTAGCGGACGCCGCCTTGTTCTGCTGCAGCCAAGAGTCGTTCTCCTTGCGGGGGTCCCATTTTCCGACATAAAGTCCGAACGGCGCGTTTCCGAGGCTTTCAGATATTGTAGCCGGTTTTCCCTCCGCGTTCACGTCCTCCTTGATCTGTATTGTAGAGCAAGTGATGTCGCGACGTAGGTCGTTGGGGTCATACGAATAGAAGAAATCCGAAGTAAGCTTCATCTTACCCGAAGAGTTTCCATATCCGAAATCGGAAGTAACTCCGTTCATACGCACTCCGACGGTGTATCCGAGCTCTCCGCTGACGTTTTGTAGCATTGGAATTTCGAAGATGTTTTCGCGGTAAGTTCCATCGAGAGAAAGCTGGTTGATTTTCTCCCATTCATTCTCGAATGACGGGTTGAGCTTATGCACTCCGCTGTTGATGACGGCAGCGAAGTGTGCGAGCGCTGACCTGTAGAGGTTGTTTCTCTCCGCAGCCGCAGGTCTCTGAGTCGGGTAAGTAGCGTCGGAGTATTCCGCCGTCTCGTATCCATCCTTCGCTTTTTCTCGGATGACATATCCCGCTTTAGTGAGCGCGATTTGTCCTGCAAGCGCGTGTGCATATCCCTTCGTAGCCCGTTCGGTTGTATAGTAGTTTTGTCCCGCCCATGGAAGCAGTTCGATAGCCTCGTCGAGGTCAGCAAGCAGTTGGTCAAGAATCAGGTCTCTGTCGACCTTCGGTAGATACACGTTGCTGAGGTCATCCTTGGTAGGCTCCATCTTCATCGGAATATCACCGAAGAGACGTACGAGATCGAAGTAAACCATGGCCCTGATGGTTATAGCCTCACCGAGCGCGAACTTCATCGACTGGCGATCCGCAATAGAGCTGTTACGAATACCATCGATAGCGAGGTTACAGTTTTCTATGACTCCATACATAGCCGTCCAGAGGTCAGCCAGGCGTGCCCATGTCGGCGTAGTGTTGTAGTTGCAGAATCCACGTTCAGTAATGAGTGTGGCATTCGCTCCGAGTCCGTCGACAAGTTCGACGTCGCTGTTCATGTTATAAATGAAGGCCATGTCCTGTGAGTAAGTCCGGTCCTGCGTAAGTCCTCCATAAATCTTATTCACAAACGCGCTAGTATAGTACTCTGATTCATACGTGTTGTCGGTATCGAGTTCAGATGCCGAGCTTTGGTCCAGGAAGTCAGAGCACCCCGTAAACGTCAGCGCAGTGAGCGCCACGGCCGCAGTCAAAAATATCTTTTTCATATTGCTATTTCGATTTAAATATTAGAATGTAACATTAATACCTCCCACAAACGTGCGGCTCTTGGGATAAGCAGCGTAGTCGATTCCCGGGCACATAGGGTTTCGTTTGCTGCTGACGTCGACCTCGGGGTCATATCCGTCGTATCCGCTGATGCAGAAGAGGTTGTAAGCCGTGAAATAGAGCCTGACGCTAGAGAGCCATGCCTTCTTCACCCAGTTTTTCGGGAAAGTGTACCCAACGGTGAGCGTCTGCATTCTGAGGAAAGATGCGTTCTCGACCGCATAGTCGTTGATGTACATACGGTTCATGGTAGCCGGGTTCCAGATAGTAGCGTTTGTGTTGAGAGAGTTGAGTCTGGCGATGAGCGCTTCCGCTCCACCATAGTAGTTGATCATGGTGTTCGTCGGGTTCGAGAGGTTGTATCCAGTCTGCGGGTCCACTCCCGTGTAACGTTTTCCGAGCTGGAAGTCGTTGACGAGGTTGTAGTTCTTAGCCGACCCGGTGTAGAAAGAGTTAGCCAGTTTGGTTCCGTTGACCACCTTGTTTCCGATAGAGTACGAGAAGAACATATTGAAGTCGAAGTTACCGACAGTACCGTCGATACCGAAACCACCGGTAACCGGAGCGATAGCGTTTCCGAGCTTCTGCTTGATCGGGTCCCCGTTCTCGTCGACCACATACTTGATAGCACCCGGCTTGACAGCCGACATGTTTCCGCTGTTGTTCACGACCCCTTCACGTAGAACCCAAGTATTTCCGTTGAGCACGAGTTCACCGTTCGGGTTGGTCTCCGGGTCATATGCCGTGAAGAATCCGTCGGTCTTGTATCCCCAGATTTCTCCGAGTCTACCACCCTCAACCACCTTGTAGTCCTCGTACGTAGCGATGGTGCTTCCAGCGAAGTTACTGCTCTGCCAAGGATTATCCATGTTGAGTTTGTCGATTTTGTTGGAGTTCCAAGAGATATTGAAGTTTGCGTTGAGTGTGAAGTTCTTCTTGTCGATGATGTAAGTGTTGACATTGAGCTCAATACCCTTGTTAGACGTCTGTCCGAAGTTTCTGTACTGATAGGAGTAGCCCGACTGAGATGGAATCTCGACTCTCATGAGGAGGTCTTTCGTGGTGTTCCAGTAAAGTTCAAGGCTACCATTGATACGGCTATGGAAGAATCCGAAGTCGATACCGAAGTTACGCGTGATGGTTGTTTCCCACTTGAGGTCCGGGTTTGGCAGATAGAGTCCATGCTCGAGCATGGTTGTGTTGACCTCGTCGAATCCCGGGTGTTTTCCGGCGTTGTCCGCCATAGAGTACGTGGTGGCCATAAGTCCTGAAGGAATGCGGTTATTACCGGCGGTACCCCAGCTGAGACGGAGTTTGAGGTTGTCGAGCCAAGAGACATCCTTGAGGTAGTCCTCGTCGGACAGTCTCCACGCAAGAGCCGCAGCCGGGAAGTATCCCCATCTGTTGTTCTTTCCGAACTTAGAGGAACCGTCGGCACGGAGCGTAACCGTAGCGAGGTATTTGTCCATGAGCGTGTAGTTGACACGTCCGAAGAACGAGAACATATTGTCCTTCGCCTTGATGTCCGTCTCGTTCGGGAGTGCTGTACCCGCAGCTGCGTTAGCGAGGACCTCGCTGATGGTCATAGTAGCCGGGAAAGCAACAGAAGTGCTTGCGCGGTCGGTCTCTTTCTGGCTGCTCCACTCCTGACCGAAGAGTACGTTGATTCGATCGCGTCCGTCGAATAGCTTCTTATTGTCATAAGTAACCGTGTTGGCATTACGCCAGCGCTTGATGTCCTTTGTCTCAAAGTGCGTCTGCGGCTGACCGTTGAATCCGTATCGAGAGTTCTGCACGGCGTCGGCCGACCAAGCGTTGTCTGCGTTCTCCTTACGCCATCCGTAACCAAACTCGGTTCTGAATGTGATGTTCTTCCAAGGCTTCCAGTTCAACGCCGCGTTGTAGTCCTGACGCAGGCGCTCCTGCTTCTTGTATGTAGCGTTGATACGCTGGAATGGCGTACGCTGAGTACCCGTTGCATTCTCAGCATCCTCATCGTCGGCAGCAAGCGGTTCCACAGGCCTATATCTGATGGTGTTAGCCACAAGGCCACTGGCAGCGTTCGACTCGTTGGTGTCGGCACCTCCGCTCAGACCGTTGATGGTTGTGAAAGCGAGGTTCGCCTTGAATTCAAACGACAGCCACTTGTTGAGTTCTGCATTCAACTTGGCGTTGATGTTGTCCTTGTTGTAGCCCGAACCCTTCATGATGCTGCTTTCCTCGTTGTGTGCATATCCGACGTTGAACTTGATGTCCTTATTACCACCGCTGACGTTTGTGTTGTATTGCTTCTGCACACCGGTCCTTCCGAAGAGCTGGTCCTGCCAGTTGTTACCCTTGACGGACTTCCAGATGTCGAGGTCGTCGTAGTTACCGTATGCGTCGTTTCCGAGTTCATACTGATAGTATGCGTAGTTGTAAGGGTCGAGCACTTTCACCTCCTTAGTGACCTTCTTCCATCCGATAGAGGCGTTGAAGTTGACCTGAACGTTACCTTCCTTCCCGCTCTTAGTAGTGATGATGATAACACCGTTCGCACCCCTAGCACCATAGATGGCGGTAGAAGAGGCGTCCTTCAGAACGTCGATGGTCTCGATTTCGGAAGAAGCGATGTCGCTGATGCTCTCGACCGGGAATCCGTCGACGATGTATAGCGGTGAGTTGTCCTGCGACAGAGATCCCCCTCCACGTACACGGATTTTCACGTCGGCATCCGGAGAGCCCTCCGTGGTAGTGATGTTGACACCGGCAAGTTTACCTGTAAGCGCCTCCGCCACGTTTGCCACCGGAATGTCTGCTAGTTTCTCGGCACCGATAGAAGCGACTGCTCCAGTGAGGTCTTTCTTTCTTACGGTACCGTAACCGATAACGACCACATCCTCGAGCATTTTAGAATCCTCCTCAAGGACGACATCGATTATCTGTCTTCCTGCCGCAAGAATTTCCTGTGTTTTCATACCGAGGTAGGAGATGACGATGGGGTTCTTGGCGTTACCCAGATTGATGGTCGCGTTGCCATCGAGGTCCGTCATTTTTCCATTCGAAGTCCCCTTCTCCTGGACAGTAGCCCCGATGACCCCTTCCCCACTTGCATCTTTCACATTGACCTTGATGGTCTGTGCCTTCAAGCCGGCCGCCAGAAAAAGGAAAGCCAGCAAGAGAGCTGTTCGAATACAGTTAGTTTTGAAAATCATAAAGTAAATAATTATAGTTAGTAATTAAGTTGATTACGCATGAAAGCCGTTGGTTGTTCTTCGTTTCCCACCCCCATAGTAGAGTGCAGGCCTTAAACAGAAGAATTACGTATTGAAGTCAGATTAGTTAGTCTTTGGTAAATTTCGTACAAAGATATTAAAAATTTATTAAAATCAAATAATAAATGTGCAATTTTCATAGATTATGTGAAAAATATGCGGTTTTAGGAAAAAAGAATTGATAATTTTTCACATTTCGGAAAATTATCGTTACCTTTGTTTTCGAGTTTTCAATTGAGAGTTTAGAGTTTAGAGTGAAGTTAGTTATGAAGATGGGCAGTATGGGTAGAATGGGCATGATGGGCAAAATGGACGGAATGGACAAAATGGACGGAATGGACATTATTTATCGGAGAAGGGACGAACAAGCTTAAAAAGGCAAAACAACAAAATAAGTAACAACTAAACCAAACTGAGAAATCGATAAAAGCCAAACACTTGCACAAATAAAACAGAACTATTAAAACAGAACTACAATATGAAAACATTTACAAGAACCATTTTTTCGTTTATGCTGTGGATGAGCACAGCGATGTTTCTTCCGTTGCTAGGCGCCAACAGCGTAGAGACTGTGGACCAGGTGACCGGTTCGGTAGAGCTGACCGATGACGTAGACTATGTGATAACGAACGCCACCCCCTTTGCGACGGCCGGGAGCGTGAACATCGTTAACAAGGAACATGCCGTTGTTCGCATCAGCCAGGTAAAGCCCAGCCGTGTGATCAGCAACTGGTTGTCCCATATATTCATAGCTGGAGAGAAAGCTCAGGACGACGTGAACTGCCAGGTGAAGATGTACAACAATGGTGCGATTATCTTCCCATACGACAAGAACTTCCGTCCGTTGAGCTGCTATACATCTCCCAATTTCCAGGGGGATGAATGCACGAACTACAGCGAAGGGAGCAGCGGTGGCTTTATGAAGAGCCTGAACGCCTCTACATTGAACAATCAGATCCGCTCGTTCAAGCTGAAGCGCGGTTATATGGTGACGTTTGCTATAGGCAGTGGCGGCTGGGGATACAGCCGTTGCTTCATCGCCGACCAGGCCGACTTGGAGATCAGCAGTTTGCCCGCAGTGTTAGACCAGAAGATTTCCTCCTACCGTTTGTTCAAATGGCAGAATTATGGTAAGGCTGGTCTTGCCAACGACACCCGTTACAGCTCATGTGACCCGCTGAATGTGACCGGTTGCTACTCTTTCGGCAACGGTGAGAACCGCTATCCCGACACGGAGTGCATCCCCCACCATATCTACGAAGACTGGCCAAGTGCCTCCTCTTGTGGCAGCC
>FLNV01000805.1_pt1 | contig 15557 bp, 9 predicted proteins | sample 1140351 | NCBI WGS metagenome assembly FLNV01 (sample SAMEA3878207, study PRJEB12797) | bioreactor metagenome | biome: Moose rumen | place: Sweden | collected 2011-10 | reverse complement strand
CACGATTCCTCGTAGTCATGAGCAGTCGGCACAGACGGTTGAATATCGTTACCGCCCGCAACGCAATTGACAGTCCACGCCGGGCCACGTGAGGCGATACCGCCATAACAAAGCGGGCATTGGGTGGGAAGAGAGTCACGACATATTAAAAAAGGCGTCTTCAAGCGTCTTGTCTTTGACACTTCGAAACTTCGCAAACTTCCAAGTTTAGTCAGGGATGAGGCAACGGTAGATGCCCTCGGGATGTGTCTATACGCATACCCCTTGGTGGAGGCAAAGATAGTATGGCAAGAGGAAAAACCTGGAGCTTTTGCCGTGAATCAGTTCTTGCCGAACGACCTCATTATATGGTCAGAAGGTGACTACGGCTACATTGTGGACTCCTCGTTTAAGAAGAAGAAAAGAATAGATGAATGGTACGGAACATTGACGGTTTATACTGACAGCATGTTTCAATGGAGGACAAATAAGCTGGATGTAATTAACAGAGTTTATGACTGGGATGGCAACATGCTGCTGGAGTTTGGGAACTTGGGAGGGAACTTCTCCGACGGGTTGTGTGCCATCAACAACTTCTATTGTAATGTCAAGGGAGAGATTATTGTCAAGTTTGAAGACACAAAGTTCTGAATGGGCACAATGGTTGCCGCTTAACTAAAACGAATATGAGAACAATTGAAGCATTATGTGTGCCCGTTGTGGCAATGGCTTTGCTACTAATGGCGTGTGGCGGTAAGAAGGGTGAGCCGCAGGTCACCGAGGTAGAAATGGCGGCCAGTGAGCCGTCTGCACAGGAACTGTCGGCTCCCGCAGCCCCGTCTCCGTCGTTTGTGCTTGACAAGGGCACACTGGGTCCCATTGCCATCGGTAAGGCATATACCGACCTGCCGCAGTCGGTCGAAGGTCTTTACGACACCTTCAAGTACAAGAGTGAGACCCATGAGGACGACATGGACGGCGAGTGGACGGAGGAATACGTCATGTTCTACAATGACGGCAAGGAGATATTCTCCACTGGTATCGACGGCAAGAAGATCACGTCGGTCACACTGCTCAAGAATGCAACGAACATCAAAACGGCCGATGGATACTATGTCGGATATGATGCCCGCAGGCTGTTCCAAGAGAAAAAGATGGACTGGGAAACCTATTATATGGGGGAGGTGTTTGCCTGCAAGGACGGCTACACCTACTTTGTCAGTTCCGACGTAGTCAACACCGAGATACCTGAGAAGACTTCCGATTTCAAGTCGAACGCCACGCTGTCAAAGATAGTGTATATGTGATGTACCACCCCACTTTCGACGCACTCTATATCATGCGCGGCATCAGCCTTTGACGGTCTGGTGCCGCGCATTGGGGTCATAGGGTTCTATAGTCATAGGGTTCTACAAAAATCTGTAAGTAAAAAAACGTCGTAAAATTTTGCCGTGAAAAAGAAAATACTTACCTTTGCAGCGCAAAAAAAGAGGGAAACTCCCGCTTTTGTCTATTACACAGAACACTCTTGGGACAGAATAAGCCCGCCCAATCACGGTCCTCGCACATAGGGAGGGGGCAAAGGTGTGGGTGAGTGTATGTGCCTGATTGCAGAATAAATGTATTTTATTTTTTATGTTTACCAAAGACGAATTGGAACAGATGGAACCCACCCGTCTGCTCACAGCTGCCGCCGAGCTCGGTCTGACCGTCAGTCCTGAAGACTCGCGCGAGAATGTTATCTACGCCATCTTGGACAAAGCCGCAGAGGCTGCGAGCAAGTTGCCCGACGAGACCAAGCCCAAGCGTGTGCGCTCTATTATCGCCAAAAAGGCCGGCCAGCAGGAAGACCGTATCTTTACGGCCAAGGGGAAGCGGGCTGAGAGCCACGACCGCAAGAAACAGAAGAACGCCCCCGCCGATGCCGAGGCCAGCAAGGCCGAAGAGACCAACGAGACCAGCGAGGTCGATGAGGCTAAGGAAACACCGAAGCTGCAGTTGCAGTTGCAGCCGGAAACCGCATATACAGAGGATATGATGATGCTTAACGACGAGCTGGCCGCCGCTTTCCCCAAGCATCGCGGCCGCCGCTCGAAGGCTGAGTTGAAAGCCATGCGGCAGATGTATGTGCGCCTGATGGCTAAGCAGCAGGACGGCAATGCTGCCGACACCGCTGAGGCGCGGCAGCAGGCAGACGAGACGCAGCCCTCGGGCGACGGGACAACGGTGAGCCAGCAGCAGATAGACATGCTGCAGCAGCACATGAACGAACAAAACGAAAAGGCCGGCGAAACGGACAATGCCCAGACCGATACGCAGACCGATGACGGAGTGTGGGCGGGCGACCCTGGCAATGGCGTCGATTTCATAATCGTTCAGGATCTGCCCATAGAGGATCAGAGCGCCACGCCAACCCTTGACATGCTGGACAGGCCGGTGAGTGAGCCCGTGGCAGCGCAGGCACCAGCGCCGAGACAGGCCAAGGAGTCGAGAGACTTCAATCTGGACGACGCGGTCAGTGCCTGCGGCGTGCTTGAGCTGCAACAGGAGGGCTACGGCTTCCTGCGGTCAAGCGACTACAACTATCTGTCGTCGCCCGACGATGTGTTTGTGCCACAGCAGGTGGTGAAGCGCTATGGGCTGAAAACCGGCGACGTGGTCATGGCCACCGTCAAGACGCCACGCGACGGCGACAAGTATTTCCTGCTGGGCAACATAAGCAGTGTGAACGGTCGCAGGCCCGAGGATATACGCGACCGCGTAGCCTTCGAACACCTTACGCCGCTCTTCCCCGACACTAAGTTCACCCTCTGCGGCGACCGCGCCACCACCAACCCGTCTGTCAGGCTGGTGGATCTGTTCGCACCCATAGGCAAGGGACAGCGCGCACTTATCGTGGCGCAGCCCAAGACGGGCAAGACCCTGCTGATGAAGGATATAGCCAACGCCATAGCCGCCAACCACCCCGAGGCTTACCTGATGATGCTGCTCATAGACGAGCGACCAGAGGAGGTTACCGACATGGCCCGTACCGTCAACGCTGAGGTCGTGGCCTCTACCTTTGACGAACCGGCCGAGCGCCACGTGAAGATAGCTGGCATAGTGCTGGAGAAGGCCAAGCGCATGGTGGAGTGCGGACACGATGTGGTCATCTTCCTCGACTCCATCACCCGTCTGGCACGTGCCTACAACACCGTGGCACCGGCCTCGGGCAAGATACTCACCGGTGGCGTCGATGCCAATGCACTGCAGAAGCCGAAGCGCTTCTTCGGCGCTGCACGCAACATTGAGGGCGGCGGCTCGCTCACCATCATTGCCACGGCGCTCATCGACACAGGCTCGAAGATGGACGAGGTCATCTTCGAGGAGTTCAAGGGCACGGGCAATATGGAGCTGCAGCTGGATCGTATGCTCAGCAACAAGCGCATCTTCCCCGCCATCAACCTTGTGCAGTCGAGTACGCGTCGCGACGACCTGCTACACGACACCACCACGCTCAACCGTATGTGGATAATACGCAAGATCATCAGCGAGATGAATCCGGTGGAGGCCATGACCACCGTGCGCGACCGCCTGGTGCAGAGCAAGGACAACGAGGAGTTCCTCATGTCGATGAACGGGTGAAAGCAATGCAGCTGCTTACTGGCATGACAGATAGCGTCAGACTATACATACAACGGCACGGCTTGCTCCAACAGGGTAAGCCGTGTCTCGTTGCGCTGAGCGGTGGCGCTGACAGCGTGGCTCTGTTGCGCGTGTTGCTCAGTCTGGGCTATGACGTCCGGGCTGCCCACTGCAACTTCAACCTGCGCGGTGAAGAGAGTATGCGCGACGAGCTGTTCTGCCGGCAGTTGTGCCAGCAGCTTGGCGTAGGCTTGCACTTGGCCCATTTTGACACTCGCGAATATGCGCAGCTGCACCGCCAGAGTATAGAACTGGCTGCGCGCAACCTGCGCTACGCATGGTTCGAACAGCTGCGACAGGACATTGGCGCACAGGCCGTATGCGTGGCCCACCACAGGGACGACTCTGTCGAGACCATACTGATGAACCTCGCAAGGGGTACGGGCATAAGTGGGCTGACGGGCATAGCCCCTCGACGCGGAAACATAGTGAGGCCGCTCCTCTGTGTGTCGCGACAGGACATAGTGGACTATCTGCAGCAGCTTGGTCAGGACTTTGTGACGGACAGCACCAATCTGCAGCCTGACGAGGCTACGCGCAATCTGGTGCGTCTGGAGCTAATGCCCCTGCTGCGGCGCGTCAACCACAGGGCTGCAGAGAATATCATGCGCGCTGCAGCACATCTGTCGGAGGCCGAACAGCTGTGCAACAGCGTGGCCGACGGTATTCTGCCACAAACTGACGGCACGGGCGCTGGAGGATGGTCGGGCCGGCAGAGCATAGACACGGCACAGCTGGGCATCGGGACCACCTACGTGCTGCACCGATGGCTGGCACCGATGGGGTTCACCACGGCGCAAGTGGAAGACGTAGCCCGCCATGTGGGTTCGACCAGTGCGGGCTGCGTGGCTACGTGGCAGTCGGCTTCCCACGAGCTGGCGCTTCATGCCGGGCGTCTGACTGTGGAGCTACGGCAGGAGCCCATGCCGCCCCTGACAATACCAGAGCCGGGGCGCTACGTTATGCCAGTGCACGGCAGCGACATGTTCTGCTCTCTATATATAATTAATGTGGAGCCTGGCTTCAGTCCGTCTCGCCTGCCGTGGACAGCTACGCTCGATGCCGATACCGTGGCATGGCCGCTGACACTGCGCCGCTGGCAGGCTGGCGACCGCTTCCAGCCGCTTGGCATGGAGGGCAGACGCCTGGTCAGCGACATGCTGACCGACCGCCACATGTCACCCTTAGACAAGGGGCGGCAGATGGTGCTGCAAGACCGGTCGGGACGCATAGTCTGGCTGCCGGGGCTGCTACCTTGCCACCATTGTCGCATAACTGCCAGTACATGCCGCGTGCTGAAGTGTAGCATTGAGCCACAGCCGGACGTCACTGCAGGCTGACTGGCACCACGTCGCCGGTATAGACAAACCACAGGTAGCCCTCAACGGCCGGCATTCCCATCTCTGTCAGCAGCAGCATGTAGCGACGCACTTGGTCTATATAGGCAGTATTAGGACGGCCAAACTTATAGTCGATGACCACCGTGCGACTGCCGTCGCTTATCACGCGGTCGGGACGGTAGCGGTCGGCCACGTCTGTGCTGTGCGGACGTGGTACCAGTATTGAACATTCTCTATAGACATGCCAGCCTGGGGCAAACCACCATGCCACACGTGGCGAGCGCAGTCGCTGCTCTATCAGGTGCTGGAAGCGCATGGTCTCGTGGTGGCTGCCTGTCATGCCCTCTTGCTCTATACGCCTGAAGGCGGCGGGCACGTCTGACGGTGTGACCACGAGCGACAGCGCATAGTGGAGTATCTGTCCGGTGTGCATATACCCGTTTTCGTCTTCTGAGTAGTCATCGCCATCAGAGGCCACAAAGCTGCGGCTGTCGTTGCTCTGGCGGAACTGCACACTGCCAGACTGTTGCGACGTGAAATGCACTTCTGTAGGCACTGGGCGGGCCAAGAATGGGTTTGACTGCACATCGTTGCTCGCGTGGCCGGTTGGCTTGGTCGGCGCAGCCATCGTCTGCGACCACTCGAAGGTCAGCGCTTGCTCGTAGTCGTCCGTTCCGCGTAGGCTGCTGCCTTCAAGCATGTCGGCCAGCCGTGGCAGGCACTGCTCTATCAGCCACGAGCGGTCGGTGCCTTTGCTGGCGGTTGCGGGCTTGCCGCTTTTGTTCTGTCGCGGTGCCGGTCGGCGGCGGCCTATGACATACAGTCCGTGGATGGCGCGGGTCATGCCCACATACAGTAGGTTCATGTTGTCAACCACTGCCTGCCTGTGTTCCTCCTCGGCAAAAGGCTCGAAGGGTGTGCCGGCCAGTTGCTGGCGGCTGTAGCTGACGGGTATTAGTGGCAGGCGGGCAAAAGGCTGTTGCTCAACGTGGCACCACAGCAGTGTGCGCGTACTCTCAAGAGTCCAGTCGCAGAAGGGCAGCAGCACATGGTCAAACTCAAGTCCCTTGCTGCGGTGGATGGACAGCAGGCGCAGGCCACGGGCAGCGTCGGTCTGTACTGTCTTGGCGCAGATGTGGCTCTTCCACTCGTCAATCAGCTGTTGCACGCTTATGGGGCGCTCAGCCTGCAGAGCTGCCACGGCATCCATAAAGGCGCACAAGTATGCGCTCTGGCCCTCTATCCTGTCCAGACCGAAGGTGGACAGCAACTGTTCTGTCAGCTCTGCCACAGGCAGTGCGAGCCACGTCGGACGCTTCTCCATCAGCAGTTCAACGGCAGCGTCATTGCCGCACATTTTTATTGCCTCGGCCTGGGCCAGGCTGTCGTCGGGGTGCAGCAATACGTTGAGCAGGGCGATTACGGCATTCAGGGCCACCGAGGCATCCAGTCTGAAAGCCTCGTCGCTCACAACAGGCACCTGCGGCAGGCGGTCGCTCAGCATGCGTGCCAGCAGGGGCAGATGACGGTTGTAGCGCACCAGAATGGCTATGCCTGATGGCGTGACGCCCTGGGCCAGTAGGCTCTCGACGCGTGACAGCACCTCGTCAAGCATGGTCTCTTCATAGCTGCGGCCCTCTGTGCCGCTGCCCGGCAGCAGCACCACGCTGACTGCGCCCTGGTCGGGACTGTCGGCAGGCAGCAACTGCTCCACATCGTCGTATGCCGTTCCCACCTCTGTCTCTATTGTGCGTGCCACGCTGAACATGGCGTTGTTGAACCGTACCACTCGACTGTCTGAGCGCCAGTTGGTCTTCAGCGGTTCCTGCTGCAGCTGTTCACGTGCGTTGGGAAACTGTGTCTCTATCCTGTTAAGCAGCTGCCAGTTGCCACCGCGCCATCGGTATATGCTTTGTTTGACATCGCCCACGATGAGGTTGTGGCTTACGCGGTGGCTCATCGTCTCGTCAAGCAGCAGGCGGAAGTTCTGCCACTGAGCCTGGCTGGTATCCTGGAACTCGTCTATCATCACATGCTCCAGTCGTGAGCCGGTCTTCTCGTAGATGAAGGGCGTGTCGCTGCCTTCAATAAGTGCCGACAGGCGCTGCTGGGTGTCGCTCAGCAGCAGTCGGTTGCTGTCGCGGTTCAGTTGGTTCACCCGCTGTTGTATGCGGCCCAGAAGGCGCAGCAGGTGCAGATGTCTGAGAGTCGCATCGCAGGCACGTATGACAGCCGGCAGCTTCTGGCTCTGTTCTATGCGTTCGGCCCATGCCTCGGCCAGTGCCTCGACCTGCTCTGTATTTTTTGTCTTGGTCGAGGCCCACCCTGGCGTCTGGCTCAGGCATTGCAGCACATAGCTGTTTGCCGCAGCCTCGCCAGGCTTGTCGCTCTGCAACTTCCTCATGTATGCCCCGAAGCCCTGTGTGCCTCTGTACAGGTCAGCATAGCTGAGTCCACGGGCCTGCATGTCAGCCTCGAAGTCGGTTGCCGTCTGTCGCATTTCTTTCTGCGCATTGGCACTCAGTGCGCGCAGCTCCTTGGTATAGCTCTCAAAGAAGCCTTCTTGCTGCAGCACCTGCTGCAGTGCCTCGCTCTCGCTCTTGTAGAAGTCGGTGAAGATGTTCTGTCCGAACTCTTTCAGTTGTCCTATGACATTCCACGAGCGGTCGTCCTGCATACGCTCCATGATGAAGGCCATGACCCATCGCCTCAGCTGGGTGTCGTCGGCCAGATCTTCCACCAGCTGATCCACTGCCGCTTCTTCTATCTCCTCGTCGTTCAGCCCCAAGCGCCAGTTGCCTGTCAGACCCAGCTCGCGCCCCACGCCGCGCAGTACCTCTTGGAAAAAGGCATCAATGGTCTCTACGCGGAACAGTCCGTAGTGGTGGAGCATGGCTGTCAGGGCCATGCCAGCTCTGCGGGCCATCTGGGCTTTCTCCATGCCTGTGGCCTTGCCCACCTCGCGTGCATAGCGATCGCTCTCGGGCAGTTGACGCCACAGTCCGTATAGTTGGCTCAGTATGCGCTGCTTCATCTCCTCGGTGGCCTTGTTGGTGAAAGTCACGGCCAGTATGGAGCGATAGCTCTGCGGATTATCTATCAGCAGTGTCAGATAGCGTACGGTCAGGGTAAAGGTCTTGCCGCTGCCGGCACTGGCCCTATATACTGTCAGCATTGGGTGATGTCGATTTGATGATTGTAAGTCTATCTGTCGTTGTTGTTTCCAACCTTGATGAGCAACATGCCTATGGCTACCCAGAACAGCTCGCGAACGCGGCAGAGCAGACTGACAGACATGCCGACCTGGCCGTTGAAGCCCATGTTTGCCACCGACATGGCAAAGCCGCCCTCGCGTCCGCCTAACTGCAGCGGGATGAAGAACAGCATGTTGGCAAACAGCGAGGTGAAGGCCAGGATAATAAAGGCATGTACAAAGGTCATCACTGATGCCTCAGCTGCGCCGAACAGCAGCAACATGAAGAATATCTCGAATGACTGCAGCACCCGTCCTATGTATTCCAAGAAGAACGAGGCATAGAAACTGAGCCTGTTCTGTGCGTGCAAGGCAGCTATCTGTTGGTCTATGTTGGCCAGCCGCTGGCCGTTTTTCTGTTCAAAGCGATTTGCCCAAGCCCTGCAGCCCGGCAGATGGCCCAGCAGGTGCAGCAGCTTTATGACCATGCCATTGCGATAGCCTTTCACAAAAAGGTAGATGACGGCCACGCAAAACAGTGCAACCAGCACCAGCAGGATGCCTTCGCCCACGTTGACGGGCAGGAACAGCGCGTATAGCACGACAGCTGTGAGCCAGTACCAGAAGTGGCTGAACACATGCATCATGGCAAAGAGCAGCACCGACGACGAGGCACGTTCAGTGCCGAGACTGGCTTTCACCTCCAGTATCTTGTATGGTTCGCCGCCAAGCAGCCCCACGGGTGTGGCATAGTTGAGAGCAAAGGCCGAGATGGTTATCTTCACCAGTTGCCAGTAGGGTACCGGACACGGCCCAGACCCGCGGATAATGACGCGCCAGGCCAGGGTGTTCATCATGTACAGCGGCAGCCACATGCCGATGATGGGCAGTAGCCAGTAGCCTGTCTCGCACAACTGCTGCCACAGCTCTACAAAGCTTACCTCAAAGCCCAGCAGCATCACCACAACTGCGGCAATGCCTATGAAGAAGAAGATATTACGGGTGCGAGCGCTCACGCTACAAATGGGTCGTTATGATTCAGAACTGATGTATCTGCTGCACGCCCTGCTCCACGGGAGCGTCTAAACCCTCTATCTTCCAGTCCTCCACGTCGTCAAGCACCACGGCCGGACGGTAGTCGGGGCGGAGCAGCTGGAAGGTGCAGTCGCTTACCCGCAGGTTCTTTACGTGGCGGGCGTAGAGGCCGTAGGCTGGTGTGGGGCCTGCAAACTTAGGCTCGGGGTAGTTGGTGCCCTGTTCGCGGTAGTCGCGGCGCAGCATCTGTCGCGTGCCGCCGCCCTGGTACTCCAGCCGTATGTCGCTCAGGTAGATGTTCTCCAAAGGCACGCCCGGTATACCCGTGACGATGATGGAGCAGAGCGAGTCGCAGTCGGTGGCCACCACGTGCGAGATGCTCAGGTTGCGGCCGCGCGACGGCTCCTTCACCTCCTTCGGGCCGCGGTTGCGGCAGCCCGTGGTGATGTAGATGGGGTAGTGGTGCGAGTGGTCCATGGTGATGTTGGTCACCACCACGTTCTCCATCAGACCCTGGTCCACCTCCTCAAAGGCCAGGCCCGAGGAGTACTTGAACGTGCAGTTAGAGATGTTGATGTTGCGGTAGCCGCCGTTGCTCTCGGTGCCCAGCTTCAGTCGGCCGCACACCCAGCCCACGGACTCGGGCACGTAGGTTCCGTCGAGGAAGGTGCCGCACTTGTAGCCCGTGATGACGCAGTCAGAGATGGTGATGTGGTCGCAGGGCACCGCCTTCTTCAGTGCGTAAGAGCTTTTCAGCACCAGCGCGTCGTCGTGGGGCGTGTTGATCTTGCAGTTGCTGATGGTCATATACTTGCAGCAGTCCACGTCGAAGCCGTCGCGGTTGGTGTCGATGGTCACGTTGTCCACCGTCACCCACTCGCAGCCCGTGGTGATGATGCCGAAGTGGCCGCCGCGGTAGATGGTCACGTCGCGTATCAGCACGTCGCGGCACAGCTTCAGTGCGATGGCCTTGTCGCCCATGCCGATGGAGCCGCCCTGCACGTTGCCGGCGCGCTCGGTGTCCTTGCGCGTCAGTCCCTTGCCGTCAATGGTGCCGCGTCCGGTGATGGACACATGGCTCTCGCCGTCGGCCCAGATGAGCGAGTTGTGGAAGTAGGTGTGACCGCCGTCCTGGTACTCAGGTCCCTCAAACGTCTCGCTCTTGTCGTAGTGTTCCTTCTTGTCAGAGGCCAGCAGCGTGCAGCCCGGCATGAGGTGCAGCTCCACGTGGCTCTTCATGCGTATGGAGCCGCTCAGATAGGTGCCGGGAGGCAGCAGCACGCGGCCTCCACCTTTGCTTGCAGCAGTCTCTATGGCCGCATTTACGGCGGGTGAGTCGAGCGTCTTTCCATCGCCCTTTGCGCCGAAGTCGCGCACGTTGTAGGTTCCGTCCTGTCCCATTGCGGCAAGTGCAATCAGGCATAGTGAGAGAAAGGCGAAAATTTTCTTCATAGTATTATTTGGTTTTATGTTTCTGCCAGAGCTATCATGCTCGTATCAGTATCGGCGGCAAAGTTACGAAAAGTCGAGAGAAGAACAAAACAAACACGTTTGTTTTTATTGGCGAGAGTGATTTAGCCAACTTTTTTACACATTTTTGCTGTGTGGTGGCGGTAGTGTGCTGGAGTTTTTGTAATTTTGCCAGCAAAATGCTTGGGGCAACAGAAAGAAATGAATCCTTAGCAAGACAGAGAGCAAACAGCAACTAACCTATTTTCTAACTAAATAAACAACAATAACTATGCAGAACCATGATTACATGACCCCGACCCGGCTCACCCCACGTTTGTGCCGTATTGGCTGGCTCAGAGCTGTCTTGACGTGTACACTGGCCGTGCTGACTTTCTATACAGCAATGGCAAAGAAGACATCAGAGCCTATGGAGGCCTATCTCTTCGTCTATTTCACGGGCAACCAGCCCAGCGAGGAACAGCTGAAGTTCGCTGTCTCTATGGATGGGTACAACTGGCAGCCACTGAACAATGGGCAGAAGGTTGTCAGCGTTGACAACGTGGCACGCTGGAAGTGCATACGCGACCCGCATATACTGAGAGCTGAGGACGGACGCACCTTCTACATGGTGATGACCGACATGAAATGCACCGAGGGCTGGTCATCCAACGACGGCATTGTAATGATGAAGTCGAACGACCTGGTCAAGTGGAAGATGTCGGCAGTCGATTTCCCCACGGCATTCCCCAAGCTCTTCTCGCGTGAGAGCTGCGAGCGCGTATGGGCTCCGCAGACCATCTACGACCCCGAGGCTAGGAAATACATGATATACTATTCGTTGCAATATACTGGCCAGAAGCTCACCATCTTCTATTCGTATGCCAACAAGGACTTCACGTCGCTCACCGAGCCGGTGAAGATGGTTGACTATGGACGCGACATACTGGACGCCGACATCATACGGACCGACACCTGCTATCACATGTTCCTGAGTGGTATATGGAAGGTAACGGCACCCACGCTGAAGGGGCCGTGGTCGAAGCTGACCGAAAAACGGCTGCAGCCAACATGGATGGCTGCAGAGGGGCCGTGTGTGTTCCGCAGGGCGGCCTCGTCAGCCACAGGGCAAGATGGGGGACAGGGCGACTGGTGCCTGATGTACGACTGTTTCCGCAACGGAGAGTTCAATTTCAGCCGCTCTAATGATTTGGAGACGTTTGAGCTGGTGGCCCGCACAGAGACCAAGGGCGATTTCACGCCGCGTCACGGCACTGTCATGGCCATAACGATGAAGGAGCTGCAGCGACTGCTGAAGGCGTTCCCTTCTGACGGCCTGACGGTGGAGCTGCTGCGCCGCGAGGCCATGCCCGAGGGTTGTCGTCAGCTGATAATAGACGAGCGTACACCCGACGGACAGCGCTATGGCAAGAATCCCATCTTCAAGCACGAATATACCTGCGACCCGGCTCCCGTGGTATGGGGCGATACGCTATGGCTCTTCACTGGCCACGACGTGCCAGGACCGCGCAACTATAATATCCCGGAGTGGAGCTGCTTCTCAACTACCGACCTGCGCCACTGGCGGCAGTACCCGTCCATCATGAGTGTCAAGTCGGTCACGTGGGACCGCTCACATCAGGCATACGCAGCACATGCCATACGGCGCAACGGCAAGTACTATTTCTACTTCTCAACCAATGGATCGGGCATAGGCGTCGCCACCAGCGACCGGCCCGAAGGACCGTATAGGGATGCACTGGGCCATCAGCTCGTCACCAACGATATGTGCCCGTGGGCCACTCACGGCTGGCGCAACATAGACCCTGCAGCCTTTATCGACGACGACGGGCAGGCATGGCTCTTCTGGGGCAACGGCGTGCCATACTATGCCAAGCTGAAGGAGAACATGATAGAACTGGACAGCCCGGTCATGCGAGTCAATCTGAAGGATGCCGGCTACAGATATACCGAGGCACCGTGGATTCACAAGCGGGACGGTCGCTATTATTTCACATACGCCGTGGGCTTCCCAGAGAAGCTGGCATACGCGGTGAGCGACAGGATTGACGGCGAATTCAGGTGTCAGGGCCTGCTTGCCGAGACGGCTGGCAACAGCAACACGACACACCCGGGCATTGTCGAGTTCAAGGGACAGTGGTATCTCTTCACCCACGACGGCTCGCTGCCTGGTGGCAGTGGTGCCTGCCGCTCGGTTGTGGTCTATCGCTTGCAGTATAATGACGATGGCTCCATCCAGAAGGTGAAGTTAGACAGCGACGGCATTTGGTGACTTGAATGAGGAGTTGAGGAGTTGAGGAGTTGTGGAGTTGTGGAGTAAGGAGTTTGAAAGTATTCTACTTCACCTCCCCATCTCCTTACTCCTCAACTCCTCAATTGTGTCAATACCTGCTCTGGTAGTAGATGACGTGCGTGTTCAGGTATTCATCCAGACCGTGCTTGCCGTCGGCACCGCCTATGCCGCTCTTCTTCACGCCGGCGTGGAAGCCCTGAATGGCCTCGAAGTGGAAGCGGTTGATGTAGGTCTCGCCAAACTTCAGCTCGCGGCACACGCGTGCGGCGGTGTCCAGGTCCTTGGTGAAGACGCTCGATGCCAGTCCATACTCAGTGTCGTTGGCCCACTCGATGGCCTGGTCCAGACCGTCGAACTCAACCAGCGGCAGCACGGGGCCGAAGGTCTCCTCGTGTATGATGTCCATGTCCTGACGGCACTCGTCCAGCACGGTGGGCTCGTAGAAGTAGCCCTTGTCGCCTATGCGGTGTCCGCCACAGAGTAGCTTGGCTCCCTGCTTCAGGGCGTTCTCCACCTTGGCCGAAACACTTTCCAGTGCGCGCTTCTCAACCAGCGGGCCCATGTCGGCGTCCTTCACCACGGCGGGGTCGCCCACCTTCACGGCCTGGAATTTCTTCACGATCAGGTCTGTGAACTGCTTCTTCACCTCCTTTGCCACATAGACGCGTTCGGCCTGGTTGCATATCTGGCCCGTGTTGCCGATGCGGCTGTCTAAAACGGCCTGAGCCGCCAGCTCCAGGTCGGCGTCGGCGCAGATGATGACGGGAGCCTTGCCGCCCAGCTCGAGGCTCACCTTGGTGATGTTGGGAGCTGCTGCCTCCATGATCTTCACTCCTGCATCCACCGAGCCGGTCAGGCTCACGATGCCAATCTTAGGACTTCCGGCCATGGCGTTGCCCACCAGCGAGCCGCGACCCGTCACCACGTTGAACACGCCAGCGGGTAGTCCGCTCTCATCGACAATCTTGCAGAACTCGCAGCAGTTCTCGGGCGTGAGCTGCGAGGGCTTCAGCACGATGGAGCAACCTGCTATCATGGCTGCGGCAGCCTTGCGGGCAATGAGGAAGAAGGGGAAGTTCCACGGCAGTATGCCGGCGGCCACGCCGCATGGCACCTTCTCAAGTAGCATTGTCTCGCCGCGGTTGTCGCTCTGTATGATTTCGCCCTCGATGTGGCGGGCAAACGAAGCCATATAGTCGAAATACTCGGCCGTGACGCCCACCTCGGTAGCGGCCAGGGCCTGCGTCTTGCCCTGCTCGCGCACCAGTATCTCCTGGAACTTGTCGAAGTTGTCTCTGATGCCCTGCGCCATCTTCTTCAGGTACTGGGCACGCTCGCAAGCGGGTATCTTTGCCCACTCCACCTGTGCCTTCTCGGCCGCGTCAATGGCCTCCTCCACATCCTCAACGGTGCCGGCCGGCTGACGGCTCACCACCTCCTCGGTGCTGGGGTTCAGTACGTTGATCCACTCTCCAGAACGGCTTTCGCAGAAGCGGCCGTTGATGTACATCTTCAGGTCTTTCATAAGGTTTTAGTTTGAATTGGTAAATAATAATGGTTAGTGTGCTTCTGTGCTGGCAAAGTTATGTATTTTCCTGAAAACGTGCAAGTATATTGGAATTTTTTTTTGATTGCCTGCGTTAGAAAACTTTAACACAACTATCCACCTGTAGAATCGAATATTTTCAAGCAGAAAGCAAATGGCGCAGGAAAACGCCATTCTGAGGCGTGTTTTCTATAGTGCTGTATGTCAGGTTGTTGGCAAAGCAATGGTCATTTTGCCACGCAAATGGGGCCCCGCCGCACCGCAACGGAGGCCCCATTACACCGCAACGGGGGCCCCATTACGCTGCAATGGAGGCCCCTTTACACATCAACGGAGGCCCCATTACGATGCAACGGAGGCCCAGTTAGGAAGGCGCTAAAGTGCCGTTAGCGCGCACATGGAAAATGCCTCGTCGGGTTGTGGAACATATTTCCATAATCAACGGATTTTTCATCTCTAAAAGTGCAGAAAACTCGTGTGTTGAATTTTGGCTGTTTGCTTAAAAATGCGTATCTTTGCGGCGCGGATGCTACAAAAGGCATTTTCGACATTATTTATATTATATATGGCACAGACAGAAAGTAAAGACAGAGGCTACGCCGTGGGCGTACAGACGTTCGACAGGATTCGCGAACGTGGTTCAGTGTATATTGATAAGACGGAGTATATATGGAAGATGGTGACGACGACTGATGCTGTCAATTTCTTCCTCAGCCGTCCGCGCCGCTTCGGCAAGTCGCTACTGGTCGATACGCTGCGCTGCTACTTCGAGGGCCGCAAGGAACTGTTCGAGGGCCTGTATATATATAATGTGGAGAAGGAGTGGAAGAAGTACCCCGTCATCCACCTGAACATGTCAAACGGCAAGTACTTTGAGAAGGAGCTGATTCACGGAACCATAGACTGTATTCTGGAACAGGAGGAGCGACAGTTCGGGCTTGGTGAGTACAAAGACCCCATGAACTACGAGGCACGCCTGACTCGGATGATTAAGACTGCCTACGAGCAGACGGGCGA
>FLNV01000273.1_pt1 | contig 15567 bp, 11 predicted proteins | sample 1140351 | NCBI WGS metagenome assembly FLNV01 (sample SAMEA3878207, study PRJEB12797) | bioreactor metagenome | biome: Moose rumen | place: Sweden | collected 2011-10 | reverse complement strand
TTCTTCTTGTCTTCATCAAAACGAGGCAACTTATTTTTTAATTGTTACTAAAAAAGTAGTTCTACACAAAGGCGGACCTCGCTGGGTCCGCCTTTGCATGAATATGAATAGATGTTGATGTCTTAGTCAGCAAGCTTGGCCTTGATGAACTCGCGGTTGAGGCGTGCGATGTTGGAGATGGTCTCGCACTTAGGGCATACAGCCTCGCAGGCGCGGGTGTTGGTGCAGTTGCCGAATCCGAGTTCGTCCATCTTTGCCACCATTGCCTTCGCGCGCTTGGCAGCCTCTGGGCGGCCCTGAGGCAGGAGAGCGAGCTGGCTCACCTTCGAGCTGACGAAGAGCATGGCCGAGCCGTTCTTACAAGCTGCCACACAGGCACCGCATCCGATGCACGACGCGCAGTCCATGGCTGCGTCGGCGTCCTGCTTGGGGATGAGAATGGCGTTGGCATCCTGTGGCGCTCCGGTGCGTACGCTCACGTAGCCGCCTGCCTGCATGATCTTGTCGAACGCGTTGCGGGCCACCATGCAGTCCTTGATGACGGGGAATCCGGCGGAGCGCCACGGCTCGATGGTGATGACGTCGCCAGAGTTGAACTTACGCATATAGAGCTGGCAGGTTGTGGCGCCTCGCTCAGTCTTTCCGTGTGGTGTTCCGTTGATATACAGCGAGCACATACCGCAAATACCCTCGCGGCAGTCGTGGTCAAACACGAACGGCTCCTTGCCTTCCTCAATCAGTTGCTCGTTCAGGATGTCGAGCATCTCAAGGAATGAAGTGTCACCAGGGATGTCCTTCATTACCTTCGTCTCAAAATGGCCCTTGTCTTTCGGACCGTTCTGCTTCCAGTATTTTACTGTGAATGATGTTAATATTTTTTCAGCCATGGTGATTAGTTTTTATAGTTACGTGTCTGTACCTTGATTGCCTCATATTCGAGTGGCTCCTTGATGAGCACAGGGGCCTTGTCGTCGCTGCCCTGGTACTCCCAGCAGCCCACATAGAAGAAGTTCTTGTCGTCGCGCTTGGCCTCGCCTTCCTCGGTCTGGTGCTCCTCGCGGAAGTGACCTCCGCAGGATTCCTCACGTGAGAGGGCGTCGTATGCCATGAGCTTGCCCATCGTGATGAAGTCGTCGAGGTGGATGGCCTTGTCGAGCTCCACGTTGAGGCCCTTGCGGTCGCCTGGGATGAAGAGATTGGTGTCGAATTCCTTGCGCAGCTTGTCGATGAGCTCGATGCCTTTCTCCAGGCCTTCCTTCGTACGGCCCATTCCGATGTACTCCCAGCAGATGTGGCCGAGCTCCTTGTGGATGGAGTCCACGGAGCGCTTGCCCTTGATGTTCATAAGCTTCTGGATACGGGCTTCCGTGGCCTTCTCCACTTCTTCGAACTCCTTGGCATCGGTTGAGATGCGTGGCCAGATAGCCTGGTCGGCAAGGTAGTTCTGGATGGTGTAAGGCAGTACGAAATAGCCGTCGGCCAGACCCTGCATGAGGGCGGACGCTCCGAGGCGGTTGGCACCGTGGTCAGAGAAGTTGCACTCTCCGATGGCGAAGAGGCCAGGGATGGAAGTCTGCAGCTCGTAGTCCACCCAGATACCACCCATGGTGTAGTGGATGGCAGGGAAGATCATCATCGGGTTGTAGTAGTCCACTCCGTTGACGGTCTTGCGCTTCTCGCCCGGGTTGACGTCGGTGATTTCCTCGTACATGTCGAAGAGGTTCCCGTAACGCTGCAGGATGACGTCGAGTCCGAGTCGCTGGATGGACTCAGAGAAGTCGAGGAACACGGCGAGTCCTGTGTTGTTCACGCCGAATCCCTTGTCGCAGCGCTCCTTGGCGGCACGGCTGGCCACGTCGCGAGGCACGAGGTTTCCGAAGGCCGGGTAGCGGCGCTCGAGGTAGTAGTCGCGGTCCTCTTCAGGAATCTCATATCCTTGCTTGGTTCCTGCCTGCAGGGCCTTGGCGTCTTCCAGCTTCTTCGGCACCCAGATACGTCCGTCGTTACGGAGCGACTCTGACATCAGGGTGAGCTTCGACTGCTTGTCGCCGTGTACGGGGATACAGGTCGGGTGGATCTGCACGTAGCATGGGTTGGCGAAGTAAGCGCCCTTGCGGTAGCACGACATAGCCGCCGACACATTGCATCCCATTGCGTTGGTGGAGAGGAAATATGTGTTGCCGTATCCGCCTGTGGCGATGACGACTGCGTTAGCTGAGAAACGCTCGAGCTCTCCTGTGACGAGGTTCTTTGCGATGATACCGCGTGCCCTTCCGTCGATGATGACCACGTCGAGCATCTCATAGCGGGTGTAGAGCTTCACTTTGCCGGCGTTCACCTGGGCAGAGAGGGCTGAGTAGGCGCCGAGCAGCAGCTGCTGGCCGGTCTGTCCCTTGGCGTAGAAAGTACGGCTCACCTGTGCGCCACCGAACGAGCGGTTGGCGAGCAGTCCGCCGTATTCACGGGCGAAGGGAACGCCCTGAGCCACGCACTGGTCGATGATGCTGTTGCTCACCTCGGCCAGACGGTAAACGTTAGCCTCACGTGCGCGGTAGTCACCGCCCTTCACTGTGTCGTAGAAAAGTCGGTATACTGAGTCACCGTCGTTCTGGTAGTTCTTAGCTGCGTTGATACCTCCCTGGGCAGCGATGGAGTGTGCGCGTCGTGGTGAGTCCTGGATGCAGAAGTTCAGCACGTTGAATCCCATCTCACCGAGAGATGCCGCTGCAGAAGCTCCGGCAAGTCCTGTTCCGACGACAATGACGTCGAGTTTGAGTTTATTCTTCGGGTTGACCAGGCGCTGGTGAGCCTTGTAGTTGGTCCATTTCTCAGCCACCGGTCCTTCTGGTATTCTTGAATTTATTGTAGCCATAGTAGTAAATTCTTTATTTTACGTGTTATTATGAATAACGTCGGTTAAAATAGATAGAGACTTAAGGTTTATTCGCCTTTGTTGCAGCATTCTCCATTCTGTGCGTCGCAGAATTCGCAAGGTTTTCCTGGCTCGCAGCATGGTTTGTCCGGATTTCCGCATCCCGGGCAAGCCTTGGCCTCGGCTCCTGCCTCAGCCTCACAGCATTCAGCGCCTTCCTGGCAGCATTCCGCACCTTCCTTGCAGCAGTCGGGCTTGGTGGCACAGGCGGCTGCGCCTTTCTCGCATGCCGCAGCCTTGTCGCAAGCCGCAGCCTTGTCGGCACATTCTGTTCCGCAAGCCTCCTCACACGTGCATTCCTCACCGTTCTGCACGCAAGCACATCCAGCGCAGAGAGCCGGTGCCTCGCAGCATTTGAGTGATGGTGCAGTCTTAGTGGCGAACCCAACCACCACCGCAAGGAACATGAGCATAACTACGGTAACGTAGATGTTTCCGATGATTTTCCAGCGTTTGAACCATACGTTTCCGCTCCATCCTACTGTCTGGATAGAGGACCAGAATCCGTGAGTGAGGTGCATCCAGATGGCTGCAAGCCAGATGATGTAGAGGATGGTGTAGACGATTCCGCAGGTGGTTGAGCAGTCGAAGGTCTGTGCTATCCATGCGAATCCGTTTGTCGGGCCAGGGCAAACGGCGTTGCCGGCCAGCTCAGCGAACATCATGTGATACCAGAAGTTGAAGAGGTGGAGTATGAGTCCCAGCAGTACGACAAGTCCGAGTACGAACATGTTCTGTGATGACCACTCCACTTTGTCCGGTTTAGCCGTAACGGCATATCGGTTGTTACCGCGTGCCTTACGGTTCTGCAGAGTCAGGATGATGGCATAGATGATGTGTATGGCGATAAGTGCCATAAGCACAACGGTTGCCGCCACCGCATACCAGTTGGATCCGAGAAAGCGGCAAATCATGTTGTAGCCATTTCCTGAAATCAGAGCCACTACGTTCATGCAAGCATGGAACGTGAGGAAAAGGATAAGTGCCATACCCGTGACGGACATAATCACTTTCCTTCCGATAGAAGAATTAGTTAACCACATAAATTTGTTGATTTTTTAATTATTAAAATTGTTTAGTACATTTTCTCTTTCGACAAAGAGTCTTGTCCTGAAAAAAGGTGTTTTTTTCAAGACGAGCCCATATTTTACTGCAAAAATAAATTATTTTTAACACTTATACAAGAAAAAAAGATGATTTTTGCTTAACTTTGCAAAAATTTTTGAATTTATGTACCGAATTTTAGAAAGTTTGTCGAAACTGCTTTCCAATAAGGCGTCTTGGTTTGTGATTGCCGCCGCTTTGATTTCGTTTTTCGTTCCTGAGTTGTTCCAATGGGTAAAAGGCACGACCCAGACGGTGATTCTCGGCATCATCATGCTGACGATGGGCCTGACGCTGACCACAAACGACTTCCGCATTCTCTTTTCGCGGCCGCTGGATATTTTCGTTGGTGCGGTGGCTCAGTTTACGATCATGCCGCTGCTGGCCTTCCTCCTGGGGTGGCTTTTCTCCCTGCTTCCCGCCCTCGCTCCGTATTCGAAGGCGATGACGGTGGGCATCCTGCTGGTGGGCTGCTGTCCGGGCGGCGTGTCGAGCAATATCATGTCCTATCTGTGTAAGGGCGACGTGGCTTTCTCTGTCGGGATGACCTGTGCGAGCACGCTGCTGGCCCCCCTGATGACTCCGCTGCTGGTGTTGTGGCTGGCGGGCGAGAAGGTGGATGTGGATGCCATCGGTATGTTCAAGCAGATTCTCATCGTCACCATCATCCCAATCGCTATCGGCTTCTTCCTGAACCTGTGGCTGGGCAGGAAGCCGGTGTTCAAGTCGTTCCAGCGGACGATGCCGGGCCTGAGCGTGCTGTGTCTATGCTGCATCGTAGGCGGAGTGGTCAGCACGGTTCACGACGACCTGATTGAGAACGGACTGGTCATCTTCCTGCTCACGTTCCTCATGGTCTTCCTTCATAATTCCATCGGCTATCTGCTGGGCTACAATGTGGGCAGTCTTTGCCGGTTCAACACGGCCAAACGCCGTACCATCAGCATCGAGGTGGGCATGCAGAATGCCGGACTCGGCACGAACCTGGCCACCACCTTCTTTGCAGCCACTCTCCCCATGGCCGTGGTGCCTTGCGCCATCTCCTGTGCCTGGCATTCCATCAGCGGCACAATCCTGGCCAACTGGTTTGCACGTAAGCCTGCTGAGGAGACCACAAAAGAATGAGTGCGAGGCCTGCCTAAAAATACCTGCTAATCCATTCGCCCATGAACTTGTCGTAGGGTTCATAGACTCCCTGGTGGCATGTGATTAGCTGCTTTTTCAGAAGTATCTCCTTGCTTTTTTGTATGCTGCTGGACGATTGTAGTTTATGCCGGTTGATGAATGATGCCTTTGTGAGGTGTGTCACCTTTTTTTCCTTGCAGATGGCAATGAGCAGGTTCCGTTGCTTGACGGTCAGCAGGTACAGCAGGTCCTTATATGCTTCCTCGTTCTGTCCCAGGATTTGATCCCTGGCTTTTTCCACGTCTTTTTCTTTTGCTTCTTCTCCATCAGCGGTATTGCTGAATATTTGGTTGAGCATCTTTTGCATGTACCATGTCACTCCCTCAAACTCCTGGTAGATCATTTCCACGGCTTTTTCGTCTATGGTTTTTCTCTTGGATTGAAAATGCCTGACTGCGAACTGCTTGTATTGGTCTATCCCTACAGGTTTGAGAAACATAAGCGACACGCTTTGGTAGAATGGCCTGGCGGGGGATGAGAACATCTCGCTCATCATGCTTTGCTGGGATCCTGCGAAGATGAAAGTGGCATTACGGCATTTTTGCACGTATGTTCTGATTAAGGCTTCTGTGTTTTGCTCGGGGTATGATGCGATGGTCTGGAATTCGTCGATGGCAATGATGCATCGTTTATTGGCATCGTTGAGGTAGTTGAAAATCTCTTCCATGGTGAATTCCGGTAGTTTTATGTCGCCGATGTCCAGGTTCCAGCTGGCATTGCCCTGGCCGTCGAAGGCAATGCCGGTCCTAAGTGATGATACGAACTGCAGGAACCGGTCGATGACTTTCTGTCCTTTGCTCTTGAGTTTGCTGACAATGGCATATCCAAGCTGGAAAACGAAATCCTGGAGGTTTTTTGTGGCATAGATATCCACGAGGAAGGTGAAAAATTGGTCTTTGATTTGTGGTTGAGTGTACACATGGTGAATCAGTCCCGTCTTTCCCATTCTTCTCGGTGAGATAAGAGCTGTGTTGTTGCCGTTGACCAGCAATTTAATCAGTTCGCGTGTTTCGTTTTCCCTGTCACAGAAATACTCAGGTGATTCGTATCCGTATGTGATGAATGGATTCTCCAGCATGATGTCTAAGTGTTAGGTATGGATGTGATTGTGGGTGCAAATATAGGAGTTTTCTGTCGTATCACCAAATTTTTATCCAAAAAAGATTATCCATTTTGGATAATTTTTCTGCAAACGATTTTTTCTTGTAATTCCTGGCGTTTTCCATTCCGTTGCACCGCCTGCCGGACCCGTCACGCAACCTTGCCCCTGATACGTACCGAACCCCGCCTGCACGATCGGCCGTTGCAACCCACGCGTAGGATCGACGGTTTCCGACCGTTGAAGCACCTCCGCTCCCGATACGTACGAAGCCCAATACATAAAAACACGTGATTTTTGTCCTACGTATCAAGAGGGCGTACGTGTAAAAACAGATTTTTCACCTCCTACAACTCCGTTGCACCGCTTGCCGGGCCTATTACGCAACCCCCGCGTAGGAGGCGAGATTCTGGAGCAGCGAACGAAATGCCAAGCTTGCTTGAGCATTTCTAAGTCGTGACAGAATCCTGCGAAGCGAAGTCTCCAGACTTTGCAAGTAAAAACGATTCTGATACGTACTGAGCACGTCTGCACTGGGGTTGTGGACGTCCTCGTCCGCACGACCGGCCGGCGAAGCACGGCCAAATAGTAACATACAGATTCTGGAGCAGCGAATACAATGCCAAGCTCGCTTGAGCATTGTTAAACTTCCGATTAAGCCGAACGTAATGCCAAGCTTGCTTGAGCATTACTGAGGCGTAGGAAGTTCGCCGTAGGCAATCGTGACAGAATCCTGCGAAGCTAAACTTCAAACTTCAAATTTCAATTTTCGTGCAAGCGAATACAGAGCCAAGCTTGCTTGAGCTATGTTGAGCGCAGCCGAAAATCATGTCAATAATTCTCGTGCAAGCGAGAGCAGAATGAAGCTCGCTTCAATTATGCCGAGCGCAGCCGAGAATCATGTCAATAAACCTCAAATTAAAAAACGTACTTTTTCCCGTTGATGATGACGATTCCAGAGTAGGGTGGGGCGACGCTGACTCCCTGCAAGTTGACGGCATGGCCGGACGGCCTGATGCCGATGGTGGTCTGCCGGATGTCGGTAGGCACCACCATGATGCCTCGTTGCCCTCTCCCTTTTGGTCTGAAAATCATGTGGCTGACGTTGCCTGTCCGTGGTCTGGGCCCATCCATCTCTGCGTCGCCTCCTGATATGATGTCAATGAGTATGGAGCCGTAGTAGAAAAGGTACATGGGGCCTCCGATGGCACCGACCTTGAAGATCACGTCGTAGTAGCATGGCAGGATGTCTCCCTCTTCGACGACGTCGTTGAAGTAGCTGATGCTGTCCGCTTTGATTTCCTGGTTGAGGGTGACGGTTTCGTTGGTGTCGTAGACATAGCAGCTGTACGAGAAAAAAGAACCCGGCTGGAAGTCTCCGAAGTCGTAAAGCACACATTCGTCAGTGATTTCCCCTTCCACCACTCCCCGTGCGTAGACGATGGTGTCGCCCCGTTCTGTCCTCACGTAGCCTATGGTCTCATTCAGAGTGGTGTCAACGAGCTTGAGGTATTCGGTCCCGTCGATGGTCTCGTTGCCCGTGAGGGTGAAGAGGTGTGTGGATCCGTCTGTGTAGGCCACTTCCCACTCCGTTCCTTCTGTCCAGACTTCCTGTGCGCAGAGGGTGAGTGGTAAAATCATGATAGTCAGTATGGTTGTCAGTATTCTCATAAGCTGTATTTTGCGAGGTAGTTTTCGAGGGTCTCGTTGGCGATGGCCTCGTCGAGTTTCTTTTTCATCCGTTGTTTGCGCACAGACACGGAGGAGGGTGCGATGCCGTAGACGTTGGCGATGACGGGGTTGGGCACCTGCATAGCCACGAGGCAGCAGAACCGGATGTCGTCGTCCGCCAGCGAAGGGTGGTTTTTCCTCAGTTTCCGTGTGAATCCGGGCAGCACGAGGTTGGTGTTGTCCTCGATGAGTTTCCATGACTTCTCGTTGAGGTCGATAAATCCGGTCTTGGTCTGCTTGGCGTTGAGTATAGGCAGTATGATGGCGTACAGATGCTGGTAGTACCGTTTTTGGAGTTCCTGGTTGAGCAGACGCGTCTCCTTTTCTGCCGTCTGGGCGTCCTGCGCGAGCTGAAGCGCCTGCAGTTCAGCGATTTTTGCTTTCTTCGCCTTTTTGTTGAGCCAGAATGTGACCCATGCTCCTGCCGCGACCACCGCCATGATGACGGCCAGCAGTGTCATGGTTCTTGCCCTCGACTCTGCTTCCGTCTGTTCTTGCTTCAGCTGTGCGGCGCGCATCTGCTCATCGTGTTTGAGCCGGTGGATGCGGGCTGTGTTCTCCGACGCCTCAATCTGTGCTGCCGAGTCGTTGAGCGTGATGATTTGGCGAAGGTCGTTGATGGCTGCCTGTTGTGTGCCTTGCTCCTCGTGGATGGTGGCCAGCAGGTTGAGCAGCTCCGTCTTGAAGTAGATGTCGCTGGATGGCAGGCAGTTGTTGATTTTCTCCTCCGCTCCTTTCTTGTCCCCTTTTTCGTAGAGCAGATAGACCAGTGCAAGCTGGAAGACCGTGTCCTCGGCGATGTGAGGGTCCGTCTTCTCGGCGTTGTGGAGCGCGTGCTCCAGGGAGTCGGTCTGGTCCGTCTGCAGGTAAATCTGGCTGAGCACGACGTAGCATTGTGCGATGAACTGGATTGAGTCGGGGGAGGCATGCTTGATGGCCTTGTTGATGGATTCGGCAGCCTTTTGATGCTCCTCCTGGGCAAATTGTGCCACGCCCGTTTCGAAGTGGGTCTCGGCGGCTTTTCCGCGTTGGTCTTTGCCTGTGGTTGTGCTGAGTTTCTTCTGCAGGGTCTGCTCTTGGAGTGCGAAGAGGTTTTTCCGTTCGTACAGTCTTGCCAGCAGGTCGTAGTAGTCGTATGCGAAGTCCTTGTCTGCCTGGTTTTGTATGTAGGGCTCTGCTTTCAGCAGGAGTGAGAACGCGCTGTCGTTGTCTTCGGCGTCGAACGCGGTCTTCGCCTGCGTGAAGAGCTCATGGGCAACGGCCGTGGAGTCCTTGGTGTCGGCATTACTGCCGCTGCCGGCCGTGCACGACACGACCAGCAGCGCGCTGAGTATGAGGTATGTTCGAAGAGTCATGATTTTATAGTATGGTCATGATTATATTTTTTTGTTCTTCAAAAAACTATTGTCGCCATCCCGTCCGCCCATCTGTCCGTTGCAATCCACGCGTAGGAGCGACGGTCTCTGACCGTTGAAGCACCCACGCTCCCGATACGCACCGAACCCCGTCCACACTGGGGTTGTGGACGTCCTCGTCCGCACAATCGGCCGGCGAAGCACGGCCAAATAGTAACATATAACTCTGTTTTATAGTTCAGTACGTCTCAGTTACGTAGTTCGGTTATGTTTTGCATTTTCCGTTGTACGTAACTGTATCGTAGTTGAATGTAAAGACAGAATCATTACTTACTATACTACCGCACTCCCGCCCCCGAAACCGTACCGAACCCCGTCCGCATGGTTAAATTTCAAACCTCAATTCTCGTGCAAGCGAGAGCAGAATGAAGCTCGCTTCAATTATGCCGAGCGCAGCCGAGAATCATGTCAATAAATCTCAAAATTTCAAACCCCCTACGGCCTTACATATTTCTTGCCGTCCTGGATATAGATTCCGTGAGCCGGGATGTGCTGCAGCCGTCGGCCGCTGAGGTCGTAGACTGGAGCGTCGGGCTGATGCGGGGTAGCCACTTGGATGCCGGTTGGCTGATGGGTTACTTCTCCGCCAGGGTTCATCACTTTTCCCATGAAGAGGATGGTGTGGGTCTTGAGGTTTTCGATGGTGAAGTAGAAGGGCCGGTCGATGAAGAAATCGATGACTTTTTTTGGTTCTTCCGGCTCGCTGTCGGTGGCTTCGATGACGGTGACCGCAGCCGCCTCAGTCCCTTCCTCGTCCACGATGATTTTGTCGAGTTGGAAAATCTTGGAAATCGCTTTGTTCTGCAGGCACATACCTGTGAAGTCTCCTCCTTCCCCTTCTAATATCCCGCCCATTCCCATGGCCTTGAGCACAGGGATGAGGTTGCAGCCTCCTTCAATGGTGAATTTCGGCATTTTCAGCTTGACCCCCACGTCGTTGCTGTACCTGTTTTCGGTGGCCTGTATGGCTGCTGTCCAGTCCTCGTACGTGATGGCGGGTAGTTCGTATCCTTCTGCCGGGATGAACACGGTCATGCAGAAATGGTTGTTGTAGGGGATGTTCACGCAGCGGAAGGCGTCGGTCTGAGCGGTGGTGAATGCCGGGTCACTGACGTACATCATGTCGGTCTGGATCTTTGTTCCGTCCTCCAAGTGGAAGGGTTCCTTTTTCGTGAGTTCTTTCCAGAACGGCACTGCCCATGCAGCCTTGAGATAGAGCGCGTTAATCAGCACGATGGCGAGGTCGTCGCTCTGGGGCTCATTGTAAATGGAGGGGATGAGGCCGTGGGTCTTTTCGTTCACCCATCCGTTGACGATGTCGATGCCTTCCTGGGTGTCGAATGCGACAGGTGCTGTTCCTGCGTCGTAGTATTCCCGCATGGCTTGCTCAAAGGGCTCGCACAGTTCCACGTCAGGCCTGTACCATATAGAGTTGGCGATTTCGCAGATGGGCCAAAGGGCGTCGAACGTTTTCTGTTGCTCCTCTTTGCTCATCCATGAGTTTTCGTAATAGGTGAACTGCGGCCGATATGTGAGATCTCGGATTGTCGACCGGTTGTAATCGTTGAGCTGCTCTTGGCTTCCGTTGGTTAATAGCACCTGTTTCATCAGCTCCTGTGTGTCGCCGATAGCTCCGTTTTGCAGCATCGACAGTGCGATCTGGGCAGAGAAGGGCGAGAAGCATACGTTGCCGGTCTGCCCTTTCAATACTTCGTTGAATAGTCTGATTGCCACTTTCTGGTAGTTGAAGACATACCATGGCAATTCGTCCTTTTCAGTCTGCTGTGCCAATGTTGTGAGGCATACCGTCAGCATGGCAATTATAGTAAAAGTCTTTTTCATAATGGTATAAGTTTTAGTTGGTTGTTGTTTTTTCGTTGCAAAGATAGGATTTTTGTTTCGTTTTTGCAAGAGAAAAGGGGTGGGTGTATATGGCTGTAGTCGTATTGATGGATTGTTTTTCTTTGGCTTTCAGTATGTTATGCCTTTATCGGATGTATATGCTTTCGGGTGTGTTTTCTAGCTATTCTAGATTATCTAGATATTCTAGTTACTCTAGCTATTCTAGATTATCTAGATGAACTAGAGGGCATGGGCGGTGGTAAAAAGCATGCCTGAGAAATTATATTGAAATAACAGAAGGTGTGCCTTGATAATTCACAGGTTTTTTGTAACTTTGCTTTTGAAATCAGAATTTTGTTTTTAAGAAAAGAAAAAAAGGAAGATATGAGTGGACAACTGTTAAATAAATATGTGTGGCTGGTAGAGACGATTCACCGGTCGGGCAAGATCACGCTGAAGGAAATCCGTGAGCGTTGGCAGCGTTCTGGCATGAGCGACGGCCTGGACCTGAGTCCACGCACCTTTCATAAGTGGCGTGTGGCCGTTGAGGAGCTGTTCGGACTGATCATCGAGAATGAGGGCTGTGGTGAATACCGTTATTACATAGAGAACGCTGATGAGCTGAGCAAGGACAATATGAGCAGATGGCTGTTCAACAATATCTCGGTGAGCAACTTGCTGATGGAGAGCCTGAGCATCCGTCATAAGGTGCTGCTGGAGGATGTGCCGGCCGGACAGGATTTCATGGAGCCCATCATCACCGCCTTGAAGAACGACCTGATGGTCCGGATGACGTATAAGGGTTTCTGGCGTGAGCAGACCAGCACCTTCGACTTGGCTCCTTACTGCCTGAAGATGTTCCATCGCCGGTGGTATCTGGTTGGACAGAGCCGCGGCTACGACAAGGTGATGATTTACGCGTTGGACCGCATCAACGACCTGGAGGTGCTTACAGAGCATTTCCGTTATCCCGCCGACTTCGACCCGGCTGATTTCTTCCGCGACTCCTACGGCATCATCGTTGATACTACGTGCGATGTGGAGCTGGTACGTCTGAAGGTCAGTTCCCGGCAGGCTTATTACTTGCGCACGCTCTCTCTGCATCATTCTCAGGAGGAGGTGTTGCGCACCGACCAGTTCAGCCTGTTTGAGCTGAGTGTCCGTCCGACGTTCGACTTCCGGCAGGCATTGCTGTCGATGGGTGACGACCTGGAGGTGCTTGCGCCGGAATGGCTTCGTGAGGACATCGGGACCGCGCTGAAACTGGCGGCGAAACGATACCTTGTTTAGTCGATTTTCTCGAATCTTCGATTTTTCATAGCCTCGAATCTTCGAAATTTCGACGTTTCCATATTCCGAAATCCCGAGGCTTCGATCATCGAGGCTTCGGGATTTCGGGGTGAAAATATCTTTTTCCGTGCTGTCAGCTGCTATTTTTTCTTGCGGTGCTCGTGTTCTTTCTGTAGGTGGATTTGCGTGATGGCGAGTGCGTCGTTGATATTCGAGCAGATGTTGTGTTCGCCGATATATTCCGGGAACTTGTTCTTCTCGAGCACCGCACGGACAGACGGGTTCACGCCGGAGAGCACCACGGAGATGCCCGAGCGGTGGCTCTGCTCGATGAGGTTGGTGAGGTTGTGGATGCCCGTCGAGTCGATGAACGGCACTTTCCGCATCCTGATGATTCTCACGCGGGGCTTCTCCTTCATCCGCGACATGATGTCGTCGAACTTGCTGGCCACGCCGAAGAAGTAGGGACCGTCGATCTCGTACACCTCCACCCGGTCCGGGATGTTCAGGTGCTCGAGGTTCAGGTGGTTGAACTCACTGTCCTCGTTGGGGTCGATCTCCTCCGTGAGCACGCTCACCTGCGTGGTCTCTGCCATTCGTCTCATGCAGAGGAAGCAAGCGAGGATGATGCCCACCTCGATGGCGATGGTGAGGTCGAAGATGACCGTAAGGACAAAAGTGAGTGCGAGTACGATGACGTCGCTCTTAGGATTTCTGAGCATCTGCATGATTGACCGCCATCCGCTCATGTTATAGCTGACCATGACGAGCACACCGGCCAGGCAAGCCATAGGGATGTAGGATGCGTATGGCATGAGGAAGAAATAGATGAGCATGAGGACGATGGCATGAATAATGCCGGCCACAGGTGTCTTACCCCCGTTATTGATGTTGGTCATGGTTCGCGCGATGGCTCCCGTAGCAGGAATACCTCCGAAAATAGGTGAGACGATGTTTGCGATACCCTGTCCGATGAGTTCCTGGTTAGAGTTGTGCCGGTGGCCGATGACACCGTCAGCCACGGTAGCTGAGAGCAGACTTTCAATGGCTCCGAGGATGGCGATGGTGATGGCCGGCGACACAAGTCCCTTGATGCTTTCCCAGTTGATGTCTGGGATGGCCGCCTCAGGCACAGATGGGGAAATGGAGAACCTGTCGCCGATAGTGTCGACATGTATGCCGAACTTCGTCTTCATCACGATTCCAGCGATGGTCATGAGGATGATGGCCACGAGTGAACCTGGTATCTTCTTGGAGACGAGCGGTGTGGCGGCTATGATGACGACGGACAGTATTCCAACTATTGCCGTGGGTGCGTCGATGGTGGCGAAATGCTGGAAATAGACGCCCCACTTGCTGATGAAGTCGGCTGGCACCGTTCCTTCAATCTGCAGTCCAAGCAGGTCCTTAATCTGAGTGGTGAAGATGGTGAGTGCGATTCCGCTGGTGAAACCTACGATGATGGGGTAGGGGATGTAGCGGATGATGGTGCCGAGCTTGAACAGGCCCAGCAGGATGAGGAACAGTCCGGCCATGACGGTGGCGATGGCCAGCCCTTCAAGTCCGTATTGCTGGATGATGCCGTAGATGATGATGATGAAGGCTCCGGTGGGGCCGCCGATCTGAACGCGGCTGCCGCCGAACAGCGAGATGGCCAGACCGGCCACGATGGCGGTGATGATGCCCTTCTCGGGCGACACGCCCGACGCGATACCGAAAGCGATGGCAAGCGGAAGGGCCACGATGCCTACGATGATGCCGGCCATCAGGTCGGCAGTGAACTTACTTTTGTTGTACGTCTTCAGACACTGAATCAGTTTGGGTTGGAATGAGAAAAATTGCTTCATACAGATGTGTCTTAATTGTTATCCTAGAAATGAGGGTGCAAAATTACAACAAAAAAGTGGAATAACCGCCGATTGTTGTGACAAAAACGGGAAAAAACTCAAATTTATAGCTGATTGCAAGAAAAAAAATACTTAAATTTGCACTGGAAGACACACCCGTGTGTTCTCTGCAAGCGCAGAACACCCCTGCAATAATTCAAATCAAAACAGCAATATACAATCAAATGGCAAAGAGAATCTTCTTATCACTTGCGTTGCTGCTCACGGCTTTTGTCAGCACATGGGCACATACAAGAAACTTTCATTTGATGCCGACGACCACACCATCCTCTACCTCGGTACCAACAACAAGCTCTTGAGTCCGCATAGCGGAGTCAGCATCGGTGCCCAGCGGGCGTACTTCAAGCTCAACGGCAGAAAACTCCCGGGCAAGCCGACCCAGAAAGGCATTTACATCAACAACGGAAAAAAATACGTTTTCTGAGTTTAGAATTGAGAGGACCATGCGGACGGGCTTCGGTGCGGTTTCAGGGGAGCCGTACCGAAGCCCGTCACCACATCTGTCCGTTGCAACCCCCGCGTAGGAACGAAAATATCTGATTTTTGCGCACCTCCGCCCCCGATACGTACCGAACCCCGCCCGTACTGGGGTTGTGGACGTCCTCGTCCGCACGAACGGCCGGCGAAGCACGGCCAGGCATCGTTCCTTGAGTATCATTTTATTCAGCCGTCTTCGGGCATCGAGCCCTCGACGGCTGGCGCGGCCGAGACTGCCACGCCCCCAGCCTGGACGGTATCCACTCAACACCGGGAACGTTGGCGGGGATGAGGGAGGTGGATGCCAGCCTGGAGCCCCGTAGGGTTAGAGCAGACGGAATCGCAATGGACACCCGACACCGGGAACGTGGGTGGGCGTCTAAAATAGATGGAAATAGATGAGGATATTAAGTGAATAGTGAAAAGTGCAGTTACTCAGGGTGACGGGCTGAGGTGCGAGTTGAGGGCGTCTAAAGTAGAAGGAAATAGATGTATGTGAAGTATGTCAAAGAGCGATGGAAGCGGATGTCGATGACCGTGCTTCGCCGGTCTTTAGTGCGGACGAGGACGTCCACAACCCCAGTG
>FLNV01000272.1_pt1 | contig 15618 bp, 10 predicted proteins | sample 1140351 | NCBI WGS metagenome assembly FLNV01 (sample SAMEA3878207, study PRJEB12797) | bioreactor metagenome | biome: Moose rumen | place: Sweden | collected 2011-10 | reverse complement strand
TGGGTCCACTCCCTCCTGTTGCATCACCTCGTAGAGGCGGGTCACGTAGCTGGGAACGGCATGGATGGCAGTGGTGCCGAAGTCCTTGATGAACTTAATCTGTCGGAGTGAGTTGCCGGCGGCCGCGGGCACGGTGAGTGCGCCCAGGCGCTCTGCTCCGTACTGGAATCCCAGTCCGCCGGTGAACATACCGTAGCCAGATGAGTTCTGGAACACGTCGTCGGGACGGAGCCCTACCATCCAGAGGCATCGTGCCACCGCGTTGGCCCATTCGTCCAGGTCTTTCTGTGTGTGCAGGATGACGGTGGGGTTGCCCGTGGTGCCCGACGATGAGTGCAGACGCACGCACTTGGTCAGGGGCACGCTGGCCATGCCGAACGGGTAGGTGTCGCGCAGGTCCTGCTTGGTAGTGAAAGGAATTTTGCGGATGTCGTCCAGACTCTGGATGTCCTCCGGCTTCAGTCCGCATTGTTCGAACCGTGCTTTGTAGAACGGTGAGTTCATGCAATGCTGGACGGTGGCCTGCAGTCGCTCCAGCTGCAGTTTCTGCAGCTCTTCCCGGCTCAGTGCCTCGTATTGCGGATGCAGGTATTCAGATTTGTAGTCCATAATTACTTTGAAATTTGAAATTTGAACTTTGATATTTAGGATTACTTATAGTGATGTGAAAAAAATAACTTGCCTCACCATCCAGTTGACTGTAGGGACTTACTTTATGTATGTCCGTCCATGGTTCAGAGTACCCGTTTATGTATGTCCGTCAGTTGACTATCGTCTTGTCTTCTCGTCTTCCTTTCTTCTTGTCTTCATCAAAACGAGGCAACTTATTTTTTAATTGTTACATAATTCATGGAAAGGATTACTGAGTTTTGATTTAATACGATGAGATTAAAAAGTCTGGCCATCGATATTCATGGTGACTATACAGTTCAAATCTCAAAGTTCAAACCTCAAAATTTCCTTATCCGTGAAAGTTACGTTTGTCGTTGACGTGTTTTGCCTTGCCCACGGAGCGTGCGATGCTGTTAGGCTCCTTGATGTGGATGTTTGGCTTGATGCCCACTACACTGACGATGCGGTCGTAGAGCGGCTTGATGAATGGCATCTGCTTCGACGGGTTGGGTGAGAAGAACTCGTTGCGCAGCTCCACGTCGAGGTCGAACATGTCTTCGTTGTTCTTGCGGTCCACCGTGATGAAATACTGCGGCGTGAATGCCGGGAACTCGGTGAGGATGGCCTCGATGGTGGACGGGAACACGTTCACGCCTCGTACGATGAGCATGTCGTCGCTTCGTCCGAGGATCTTGTCCATCCTGACCGCCGTACGTCCGCATTTGCATGGCTCATAGATGAGTCGTGTGAGGTCGCGTGTGCGGTAGCGGATGATAGGCATGGCCTCCTTGCAGAGAGAGGTGAAGACGAGCTCGCCGAACTCTCCCGGAGCGCATGGCTCGAGTGTGTCGGGGTTGATGATTTCGGGGAAGAACATATCCTCCCAAAGGTGGGTTCCGTACTGCTCCTCGCATTCGCCTCCCACTCCGGGTCCGCACATTTCGGTGAGTCCGTAGATGTCGTAGGCCTTGATGTGCAGTTTCGTCTCCAGCTCTTTGCGCATGCCTTCGGTCCAGGGTTCAGCACCGAAGAATCCGGCGCGCAGTTTCATCTTGTTGATGTCTACCTTGTCGCTGCGCTCGATGACTTCAGCCAGATGGAGTGCGTATGATGGTGTGCAGGCCAGCACGGTGGAGCCGAAGTCCTGCATGAGCATGATCTGTTTCTCTGAGTTTCCGGCAGAGGTCGGCAGCTGCACAGCTCCCAGCTTGGAGGCTCCGTCGTGTGCGCCAAGTCCGCCTGTGAAAAGTCCGTAGCCATAGGACACCTGGACGATGTCGCCTTTGCCTACATTGGCGCAGCTCATCACGCGTGCCACTCCTTCTGACCACATGTCGATGTCGTTGTCTGTATAGGTGTCAACCACCGGTTTGCCTGTGGTTCCGGATGATGCGTGAATCCTGCGCACGTCGGTCATCGGCACAGCCTGTAGGCCGAATGGGTATTCGTCACGAAGGTCGTGCTTAGTCGTGAACGGCAGCTTCACGATATCGTCGATGCTCTTGATGTCCTCTGGCTTAATTCCCAAGCGGTCCATCTTGTTCTTGTAGAACGGGACGTTCTCATAGCAGTTTTTTACTGTTTTTATCAGTCTCTCGCTTTGCAGCTTGCGCATGTCCTCGCGGGACATGCATTCCATTTCGGGATTGTAGATCATAAGTAGTTTTTGTGTTATTTATAATTCTCCTCAAATATTTTCATTCTCTCTTCTAACTGTGCGTACTGGTGGTCTTCGATGAATGAAGTGCAGACGCGCAGTCCTTCCTGTTCCGATCCTGTGGTGACAAGGCTGATGGCGCTCACTCCGTAGTACATGAGCTCGTGTGCCAGCTCTCCGCTGGTCATGCCCGGGAATCCGATGGTGAAATAGAAGCCGTCGGCGATGGGCTGGTCGAGGTCCTTGTCGTAGACGACATGGAATCCATGCCGGCAGAAAATCTCCTTGAGCTTATGTGCCCGCCGTGCATACTCGCTGATGTCGCTCCTGAAGTCGTAAACGCCGTCGGAGGCAGCCTTGAGCATGGCAGCCATGGCGAACTGTGCCGAGTGGCTGGTGCCCGACGACAGTGCGTAGAGCATACGTGTCGAGAACACCGGACCGAAAGGCAGTCCTTCGTAGCGGTCAGCCAGGTCCTTGAAGTGGCGGTGGAAGAGCTTGTCGCTGATGCAAGTCACTCCGATGCGCTCTCCTGCATAGCTGAATGCCTTGGAGCCGCTGATAAGCAGGATATAGTTGTCGGTATATCTTCCCACAGTGGCCTGGAACGGGGGTTGGAACGGCGTGCTCAGGTCTTTTCTGAAGTCCATGGCGAAATAGGCCAGGTCCTCCATCACGATGCTGTCGTACTTTGTGGCCAGGTTTCCGATGGTCTGCAGCTCTTCCTCTGTCATGCAGATCCACGACGGGTTGTTGGGGTTGGAATAGATGATGGCGCAGATGTTGCCGTTCTGGAGGTAGCTCTCCAGCTTCGGGCCGAGTTTCTCTCCGCGGAAATGGTAGACATCGAAGGTTTCGTATTTCACGCCCATCACCTGCAGCTGCATCTTCTGCACGGGGAATCCCGGGTCGATGAACAGCACGGTGTCCTTCTTCTTGTCGCACTGTGAGCAGGTGAGGAAGGAAGCGAAAGTGCCTTGCATGCTTCCGCTCACGGGCACGCAGCCTTCGGGGTTGATGTCCAGCCCGATGAATGCCTTCACGAAGCGTGAGGCTTCCTGCTTCAGTTCCGGCAGTCCTTGTATGTTGGGGTAAAGGTTGGCAATTCCGCTCTCGAGTGCCTTGATTTGTGCCTCCACGCCGTATTTCGATGCGGGAAGGCCTGGAATGCCCATCTCCATCTTGATGAATTCCACGCCCGACCGCTTCTCTGCTATCGAGGCAGTCAGTTTCACCTCTCGGATGGTGGCTTTTGCGAAGTCCTGGATGCCCAGCTCACTGATGATGCCGTCAACCAGTTCTTTGTCTATTGGGGTTTTCATTTTTTTATGAGTTGAGAGTGTTTTTAGTTGAGAGTTTAGAGTGAAGTTACTCTTCTAGTTGAGGGTCGAGATTGCCATGCGGATGGGTTGGTTGATGGGGCGGATTTCCTCTTTCAACATTAAACATTAAACATTCCACATTAAACATTCCACATTAAACAATCCTCATTAAACTTTCAACATTAAACATTAAACTAATAAAGTTATTTCTGCATGGCTTTTCCCAGTGCCAGTGCTTTGATGTTTGCTTCAACGACAGCCTCGCCCTTGCGGCCGAAGATGCTGCGGATGGCGTCCTCCAGCTTGTGATACTCGATGCCGAGTGCTTTCTGTGCCGCGCCGAGCAGGATGATGTTGGCAGAGCGGGGGATGTTGTTCTCTTTGGCCATCGTCTCGATGTCAATCTTGATTACGTTCTGTAGGCTGTCAAGGTCGGCGTTGATTTTCTCCATCTCCGGATAGTTCGGGATGTTGACGAATGGTGTGGATGAGGTGATGATCCATCCCTGCTTGCTGAGGTAGGGGAGATAGCGGAGAGCTTCCATCGGCTCCATGGATATGATGACATCGGCACAGCCTTTTGCGATGAGGTCGCTGTTGATGGGGTCGGTTGAGATGCGCAGGTTGCTCTGCACGTCTCCTCCGCGCTGCGACATGCCGTGTACCTCAGCCTGCTTGATATATAGGTTCTCGTTCATGGCGGCCTCGCCGATGACGGTGGCGATGGAGAGGATTCCCTGGCCTCCCACTCCGCAAAGTATGATATCTGATTTCATGAGTTTTCGTTTTTTTTCTGGGTTTCCCGGGAATTCCGGATTTTCCGGGTTGTCCGGGCTTTCCGGGATATGATGGTTATTGCTTGTTCTTTTTCTGCTTGAGGTGGCGTTGGAAGGTCTGGATACACTCTCTTCTCGGGATAATCACGGACGTTCCCTCATATTCAATCTCCTGCTTGATGATGCGGGTGATTTCTTCCATGTTCTTAGGCAGCGGTACCACCACGTGGAGGTGCTCATCGCTGAGACCGAGTCCGCGGCAGATGGCCTCGAACTTGTTTGTGCCTGCTGAGTCCTGTCCGCCAGTCATGCCGGTGGTGAGGTTGTCGCTGATGATGACGGTGATGTTGGCGTTCTCGTTGATGGCGTCAAGCAGTCCGGTCATTCCGCTGTGGGTGAAGGTGGAGTCGCCGATGACGGCAACTGCCGGCCATTGTCCTGCGTCGGCCGCACCTTTCGCCATCGTGATGCTCGCGCCCATGTCCACGCACGAGTGGATGGCATGGAACGGCGGCAGGAATCCGAGGGTGTAGCAGCCGATGTCGCCGAACACACGTGGGTGCTCATAGTCCAGTAGCACTTTGTTGAGGGCAGTGTATACGTCCCTGTGTCCGCATCCCTGGCAGAGGGCCGGCGGACGCGGCACCACGTCGGGGCATGGGTCGTAGGTCTCAGCCGACGGTAGTCCGAGCGCTGCCTTCACCACGTCGGGCGTGAGCTCGCCTGTGCGTGGCAGCTCTCCGGTCAGACGTCCTTTCACCACTGCGTTGCCGTTCATCACTCCGTGCAGCATGTCTTCGATGAAGGGCTGTCCGTCCTCCACCACGAGCACATTCTCACATTCGTCGCACATCTTGCGAACCAAGGCTTTAGGCAGCGGATACTGTGATATTTTCAGGATGGGGTAGGGGCTTCCCTGCGGGAAGCATTCGTTCACGTAGTTGAAGGCGATTCCGCTGGCGATGATTCCCATCGACTTGTCAGAGCCTTCCACGTAGCGGTTGTAGGCTGACTCGCATGCGTCCTTCTCCAGCTGTGCCTGCTGGCTGGTGAGCGTCACGTTGCGTTTGCGTGCGTTTGCGGGAAGCAGCACCCAGTGGCTGGCCTCTGCGTTGTAGTTGAGTTCGTTCTCCTGGCGTGGCTCGTCGGCGATGGTCACGGCGGCGCGGGAGTGTGCCATTCTTGTCACCACGCGCATCAGCACCGGCAGTTTCTGCTGCTCTGAGTAGTCAAATGCCACGGCCATCATGTCGTAGGCCTCCTGCTGTGAGCTGGGCTCAAACGTGGGGATCATGGCGAACTTGCCGTAGAATCGGCTGTCCTGCTCATCCTGCGACGAGTGCATCGAAGGGTCGTCGGCCACGAGTACCACCACGCCGCCGTTCACTCCCGTGATGCCGGAGTTGACGAACGGGTCGGCGCATACGTTCAGGCCCACGTGCTTCATGCATACGAGGGCTCGCTTGCCCATGAACGACATACCCAATGCGGCTTCCATCGCTGTCTTCTCATTGGTGCACCAGCGGCTGTGGACTTTCCGCTCCTTGGCCAGGGGGTCGCCCTGGATAAACTCTGTGATCTCTGTGGAAGGAGTGCCGGGATAGGCATATACGCCGGACAGTCCGGCGTGGAGCGCTCCCAGGGCGATTGCCTCGTCTCCTAAAAGTAATCGTTTCTTTGACATGATATTTTAGTTTTTTAGTTTTTTGTTTTCAGTTGATTGGTTCTCCGGATTTTCCGGGCTTTCCGGTCATTCTTTTGCGATGATATTGATGACAGCCACGATGTCGCTGATATCCACTTTCTGGTCTTCGTTGACATCGGCATATCGGTAGGTAGCCGTTCCGGCAATCTGGTTGATGATGGCCACGATGTCGCTGATGTCCACCAGTTTGTCCTCGTTCACGTCCCCGGCCGTCTTCTTGATGCGCTCAAGGTAGGCTTCCACCGACTCCTCGAAGCCGATATAGTTGATGAGGGCGGTGCCGGTCGGGGCGGTCAGCCCGAAGATGGTGGCCCCTTGGCAGACGCTCCACCGCTCTCCCTGACAGTTGGCGTCAAGTCCGGTCTCCGACAGCTGCCAGGCAATCACCTGCTCGCCTTCTGCCGTGCGGACTTTGTAGGTGGGGGGCTCGCTGCTCCATCGGTTCACGCCGTTCAGCCACCACAGGTAGCTTTTGTTGTTCGTGATGCTCAGTCCCTGACCTTTCACCACGAGAAATTTCTTGCTGCCGTCCACGTAGTACTCGCAGTTATTATAATCAAGCGACAGGCAAACGTTGTTGTCGCCTGTCGCTTTTACGGTGATGGTGTTCTGTGCCGTGTCGTACGATATCCGGTTCTGTGCGACACGGCCCGCGTCGCCCGTCACCCAGTCGGGCGCCCGGAAGACGTAGGCCTTGTCGTCATATCCTCTCATGAGTCGCAGGAAGTAAAGTCCCGGTGCGTGGTAGGTTCCTGCCGGCTCTATCTTGAACACCATTTTCTCTTTCACCTTGCCGCTGCTGTCGTACAGGTATTCTTTCGGCAGTGCGAACTCCACATTATAGAATCCGTTGCTGTCCGCTCCCTTCACAGACGACGGCACCACATAGCCTTCCACGAGCAGTTTACCGTCGATGTATATGTTGCATTTGCGGTCCTTGTCTGCGGTTGTGAATCGGCAGAGCACCGACAGGCTGTCGGTCAGCTGGTCGGGGTTGCCGAGGGTGTATTGTATGAATCCTCCGGTTGAGCAGTCTCGGTAGGTTTCGTTCTGGTAGTTTCCGCTGGAGGAGTTCTGGTAGAGGGCGTCGTGTCCTGCCTCGCTCTGCTGTTCTCCAGTGGCTACGTAGTCGATGGTCCTGGCTGCCAGCAGTGCTGCCGCGGCGTCGGCTTTCCCCATGTCGCTCTCAGCGTAGCCTTCCTCCGTCTGCTGGTACCAGTAGCACTGGTAGCGGGCGTGGTGGATGGTGTAGAAGGGAACGAGCTTGAGGCTGGTCCATCCTCCGGTGCTCTTGTCGCTCGACGCGTCGATGGTGAAGCAGAGCGTCTTGGGACTGTCGTCCGCCGTGGTGATGCGGTTGAGCACCTGGCTGCGCTCTCCGATGAGCAGGGGCGCAGATGACAGGCTGAGGCTGCTGGCCATCGCGCCGGGCGAGTGGTCCATTCGTCCTTCTCCTCCGTATTCGTTTTTCAGACTCTCATATTTCAGTCCGGTGGTCCGGACGTTGGCGGCTGATGTGGCGGTGGTCTGTGCGGCCAGAAGGATGGGACCGTATTTGAATGCGATGTAGTCGGTGTAGTTGGGGCATGCCTCATAGCGGAGCGACATCGGGAGCGTCACCTCCACCACGTCGCCTGCTGACCAGTTGCGGTTCACCTCCACATAGGAGGCAGTGCCCTCCTGGACGGCGGCATTGACGGCTGTGCCGTTCACCTTCACGCTGAATTCCTTGCCTGCCCATGCCGGATGGCGGATTGCCAGGGTGAACTGCCCGCCTTTGTCCATCGTGAGCTGTGTCTGCTGCTCGTAAGGGAACTGCGTCTGCTGGGTGAGGGCGAAATGCTCATCCGTCAGTTTCGATGCGGTGAAGAGGTTCACGTATAGCGTCTGGTTGTCTTCGCTGTGGGTGTAGATGAAATGTCCGTATTTCGCGTGGTTCTCCATGCCGGTTCCCACGCAGCACCACATGCCCTGGTTCACCTGGGAGTAGATGCGGTAGGACTGCGGACGGAGGGTGGTGAAGTAGACGTAGCCTCCGGTCGTGGGGTCCTGGGTGGAGAGGATATGGTTCCACATTGTGTTCTCGTAGAAGTCGGCATATTTGGCCTCGTGTGTCTCGTCGAAAAGCATCTCGCTGAACTTCAGCATATTGTTGGAGTTGCAACTCTCAGGCCCTTCCAGGTTGTTGATGTATTGTGCGCCGTTGGCTGCCGACTGGAAATGCTCGCTCACGCTGTTGCCTCCGATGCAGACGGTGCGGTTCTCCGCCACGTCCTGCCAGAAGTTATGGGCGGCTTTCTGGAAGGTCAGCGCATTGGATGCCTGTCCTTTCTTGGCGTATTCCTGGTAGATTCGCTCGAATCCGATGTATTTCGGCACCTGCGTGTTGGCGTGCTTGCCGTCGAGGAAGGTTTTGTTCAGGGTCTGCATGCCGTCAATCATCTGCTGATGGCTGTATTTCCTGGCTGCGGTCAGGTATTTCGTGTCGTTGAACAGGGTTGCGGCGTCGGCGAGTGTCTCGTTCATCCCTCCGTGCTCCCATCCCAGCACGTTCTGCATGTCGTCGGTCGACAAGTTCTTCACGACGTTGACCGACCAGTCGCAGACTCCTTTGTACAGGTCGCGTGCGAGTTCGCTGTCGGTGTAAATCCAGGCATCGCGCAGCCCGGCCAGCACCTTATGCTGGCAGTAGAAGGGCACCCATCCGCCGTACTGCCGGAACGGGGTGAGGTTGTTTGCGTATAGTCCCGTCCATATCTGGGTGATGGGCTGGCCTCCGATGAATCCTTCCATCCCCTGCGTGTTGCCGGTGTAGGCGTCCTGGCAGTCTTTCAGGATTTGGAGCATATAGTCCAACCGCTCCTTCATCTTCGCTTTCACGGAGGAGTCGTCTGTGGCTGCGTATGCCAGTGCGAGGGCGGTGAGGTAATGTCCGCCCACGTGTCCCTCAAGCGACCAGCTGCTCAGTCCCCAGTTGGAGAAGGAAGGGTGCTGTGTGAGCCAGTTCTTGTATTTGGCATTGCTCGAAGGCAGCCCCGCCTCACGTACGAAGGGGGTGAGCAGGCGGTCCACGTCATATTCCAGCAACAGCTTGTCGTTGATTTCCATCGCTGTCTTGAACGGGGAGTCGAGGAGCGTCACTTCCTCCAGGTCGAAATGCTGCGGATACAGCTCACTTTGGCCGTATGTGAACAGCGGCGACAACATCACCGCCACTGCCACGATTATTTTTTGGATGCAATGCCTCATGTTCGTTATTTTTGTTAGTGCAACTTTGTGCTTGCTTTGCCATATTGTCAGCGAAGAAGCAAAAATCATGCAAAGATACAAAGAATTTTGCGATTTTGCTTTATGATTCATGTTTTTTTTGTACCTTTGCTTTTATTTTGATAGTTTTTGTAGCAAAAATCATAGAATTATGAGTGATAACAATCAGTGGGGCGGAAGCCCGAGTCAGCAGCCTCAGGGCAATATGGGTGGCAGTCAGCAGCCTCCATATGGTGGTTTTCAACCGAGTCAGGGTTTTCAGCCCGGAAGTCAGTATCCTGGTGGCTATCCTCCGCCAAACGGCATGCCTCAGATGCAGCAGGCTCAGGTCGGCCCGTCTCCGGGGTTTGTGGGCAGCATCAAGCTCTTCTTTTCACAGTTTGCCACATTCGAGGGACGTTCGCGTCGCTCTGAATTTTGGTATGCCATGCTTTTCCAGTTTATCGTAGGCTTTGTCGTCAGCATGTTCCAAATGCCTTTGGTGTCCAACCTTATTTCGTTGGTGTTTTTCATCCCCAACCTCGCGCTTCAGTGCCGGCGGCTGCACGACATCGGACGCAGCGGCCACTGGATCTGGACGCAGGTGCTTGCCGGCGTCTTTGGCATTGTGGCACTTCTATATTTGGTGGTTTTTGTGATTGTCAACATGCCCGACGTCAGGGAGGAATACATCAGGATGGGGATTGACGTGACTGCGTTCTACAACTATTCGGGACTGCTCAACATCCCAGGCCTCGTCATCGCCGTGATGGTGTTGGCTGCCATCGCCATCGGGATCATGTTCCTTGTGTTCAACTGCACGGACAGCCAGAAAGGCACCAACGAGTACGGACCCTCTCAGAAATATCCTGACACAGGTGCCGTTCCTTCCAATTTCCGTTAAAAAAAAACGAGGACGGACAACTGAAAACTGGCATTTTCTTTCCTTCGGACTATGTAGAGGATGTATTCTCAATAGATTACCAGCGGCTATACGACAATGGCTGTCGTGCGCTCATCTTCGACATCGACAACACGCTCGTCCCCCATGGTGCTGACTCCACGCCACGGGTGGACGAGTTGTTCGTACGGCTGCATGACATCGGTTTCCGGACCCTCCTCCTTTCCAACAACAATGAGGCGCGTATCCGTCGTTTCATGAAAAACATCGACACGCTCTTCATCGCTGAGGCGGGCAAGCCCTCGGCTGATGGTTTTCTCCGTGCCCTGTCACTTCTCGGCTGCGGAAAGGACCAGGCGATGGTCGTCGGCGACCAGCTGTTCACCGACATCCGCGGTGCCAACCGGGCAGGCCTGCGGAGCATCCTCGTCAAGTATATCGGCCATGAGAAGCGGGAGTGGAAAGGGTTCCGCCGTTATCTGGAGGCGGTCATCCTCTTTTTCTACCGGTTGTGGCCAGGGCGCAACCGCCTATGAGCCGTTTGTGTTTTCGTCTACGAGGCGGTGTATGTAAGTGCCTGCGCAATAAAGTGGCACGCTCTCCATCCAGGCCTGGTCTCTATATCCTTTCATCGAGCACCTAACTCCTTTCATCTGCATCGGTGCGAAATCTTCTTTTACAAATTGAGCCAATGATTTGCTCTTCACGTTCTCTTCAGCCTTCACCTCCATCGGGATGACTTTCCCGCCTGCTTGTATGAGAAAGTCCACTTCCACTTGTGAGTTGTCTTTGCTGTAATAGTAAATTGGCAACCTTTGATTGACGATGATTTGCTCCAAAACATAGTTTTCCGTGAAGGCTCCTTTATAAGAGCTGAAGATATTGTTGGAAGTGAGAATCTGTAATGCGTCAGTCTGGCTGAGTGCTCCCAGCAGCCCTACATCCAACATATATAGTTTGAAAGCGTCGAAATCCTCATAAAATTTAAGCGGAGCAATGGGGGTCTTGCATTTATGAATCTTATAGACAAGCCCGGCGTCTACCAGCCATTGGATGGCGGTCTCGAAATCTTTCGCCCTGCCTCCTTTTTTCACTGCGCCGTATATGAATTTTTTGTTTTCTTTGGCCATCTGTCCTGGAATGCTCTGCCAAACCATCCTTACTCGTTCCGTGTCTTTTCCTGCGTGCTTGGCCATGTCGTTCATGTATGTCTGCAGTATGTTGTGCTGGATGGTGCGGATATCTATCAGGTGGCCCTTGCTGACGAAGGCAAGTACGGCCTCCGGCATTCCGCCTACAAAATAATATTCCCTGAGAAGATTCTGGCATTTCGCTCTGGTCGTCTCCAATATGTCCCATTCGCAGTTCTGGATTGCTTCGCTCAGTGGGATTTCTTCTTTGGCCCAAAGAAATTCCTCAAATGTCATGGGGTGAAGACGTAGAAGGTCCACTTTCCCTACGGGGTAGGATTCTCCCGGGCGGTGTGTGACCCCTAACAGTGAGCCGGCGACAACGACGTGATACTGAGGTGCCTTTTCGCAGAAATATTTCAAACTGGTGATGCCGTAGGGAGCCTCTTGAATCTCATCGAAGAATATCAAGGTCTTTTCTTCCTTGATCCGTTCGGCTGAGTATGCCTCCAAATCACGTATGATGCGTTGGGGAAGGAGGTCTTCTTTGAAAAGCTCTTTGGCGAAAGAATTGTCGGAACAGTTGACATATACCATGTTCTTATATTCTTTCTTTCCGAATTCTTTTAACAGCCAGGTTTTCCCCACTTGCCTTGCGCCTTCCAGTATCAATGGCTTGCGATTCTTGCTGTCTTTCCACTTGACTAAATCTTCGTATAATTTCCGCCTCATTTCTTTGCATTTTTTTTGATTTTTGCAAAGTTACTAATTTATAAATAAATAACAAAATTTTTTACACTTTTCTTGACGAATGTTGACTTGTTTCCCACACTTTTCTTGACGAATGTTGGCTTGTTTTCTACATTTTTCTTGACGAATAATTGCTTGTTTTCTACACTTTTCTTGACGAATGTACTTCTGCATTTGCACTATGCGTCTCGTTCAGCAATAAATGATTCTTCATTTAAAAACCCCTTTCACCCCTCAATTTTTTTACATTTTTTAAAAATTATTCTTTTTCCTTCTTTATTCTTCTTTTTATTTTGTAACTTTGCACTTTAATTCATGTGGAAAGAAAAAAAGTATACCAAAAAATCATAATTTTTAATTTATGGCGAATGTAATCAAACTTAAGAAAGGCCTGACGGTCAATCTCGTTGGAAAACCATCGTCGGAAATCACGGTGCCTAAGTCATCGAAGGTCTACGGACTCGTTCCTGACGCTTTCGTGGGCGTGAAGCCGAAAGTGGTGGTGAAAGAAGGAGAGACGGTCAAGGCCGGGGATGCCTTGTTCGTGGACAAGCTGCATCCGCAAGTGAAGTTCACCTCTCCTGTCAGCGGTAAGGTTGTCGCTGTGGAAAGGGGTGACCGCCGCAAGGTGCTGAGCATTCAAGTTGAGGCTGACGCCATCCAGAGCTATGCTGACTTCGGCAAGCTGGACCTGGCGAAGGCTACGGCGGACGACGTGATGCACCTGCTGCTGGAAGCAGGACTCTTTGCCTACATCAACCAGCGGCCCTATGCCGTTGTAGCTAACCCGGAAGACAAGCCGAAGGCCATCTTCTGCTCCACTTTCTGCGACATGCCGCTGGCTGCCGACTTCGAGGTGGCGCTCAAGGGCAACGAGCAGGCGTTCCAGACCGGCATCGACGCAATGGCAAAGATCGCACCCGTCTATCTGGGAGCGAAGCGTGGGGCGGCTGTGGCCATCCTCAAGGCTGAGAACGCGAAGGTGACCGTCTTCGACGGAAAATGCCCGGCTGGCAACGTGGGCGTGCAGATCAACCACCTCAACCCGGTGAACAAGGGCGAGGTCGTATGGACCATCGGTCCGGAGGAACTGATCTTCATCGGTAAGGTCGTGATGACCGGTAAGGTGGATTTCTCCCGCATCATCGCAGTGGCAGGCAGCGAAATCCAGAAGCCGGCTTACGCAAAGGTGAGAGTGGGGCAGCGCATCGGCGACATCCTCGACGCCAACGTGAAGAGCGAGAAGAAAGTACGCATCATCGACGGCAACCCGCTCACCGGAACAAAGGCTGAGCTCGACAACTTCCTGATGGCACACACCACCGAGGTGACAGCCATTCCGGAGGGTGACGACGCCGACGAGGCATTCGGATGGATCATGCCGCGTTTCAAGCAGTTCTCTTCCAGCCGCACTTATTTCTCCTGGCTCATGGGCAAGAAGAAGGAGTATGTGTGCGACGCACGAATCAAGGGTGGCTACCGTCACATGATCATGTCGGGTGAGTACGACAGCGTGTTCCCGATGGACATCTTCCCTGAGCAGCTTATCAAAGCCATCATCGCAGGCGATATCGACCGCATGGAGGCGCTTGGCATCTATGAGGTGGCTCCTGAGGATTTCGCCATGGCTGAGTTCGTCGACAGCTCGAAGCTCGAGCTGCAGCGCATCGTACGCGAGGGGCTCGACATGCTCCGCAAGGAAAACGCATAATTCATGGAAATAATAACAACAAATTTACGGCTACGTGTCTCCACATTTTCCCGACAAAGAAGGTGAATAAATGGAAAAACAGATTATTTTTAAAATAAATCGTAAATCGTAAATTTGTAAATCGTAAATAACAATAATGGGTTTAAGAAAATTTCTCGACAAAATCAAGCCTTCGTTTCAGGAAGGCGGGAAGCTCCACGCTTTCCGGTCGGTGTTCGACGGATTCGAGACGTTCATGTACGTCCCCAACGACACGGCCAAGGCCAAAGGAGCGCATATACATGATGCCATAGACTCGAAACGCATCATGTCGTTTGTTGTGATAGCACTGACCCCGGCATTGCTTTTCGGTATGTGGAACGTTGGCCACTGGCATTATATCGCCAATGGCGTGGACCCCACATTCTGGAGCAGCTTCTTCTACGGACTGGGAGCCGTTCTGCCGAAAATCGTGGTCAGCTATCTCGTCGGACTCGGCATTGAGTTCACTGTGGCGCAGTGGAAGAACGAGGAAATCCATGAGGGATTCCTCGTCAGCGGTATCCTCATTCCGATGATCGTCCCGATCAACTGCCCGCTCTGGATTATCGCCGTGGCCACTGCCTTCGCTGTCATCTTCGCCAAGGAGGTGTTTGGCGGAACGGGTATGAACATCTTCAACGTGGCGCTCGTCACGCGCGCGTTCCTCTTTTTCTCTTATCCTTCTACCATGTCGGGCGACAAGGTGTGGGTAAACCAGAACTACATGGACTGCATCACTGGCGTGAGCGGTAACGTGGATTCTTTCACTGCCGCCACTCCTCTCGGACAGATGGCTGCTGGCGACCCTGTTTCCACTTCTTTTATGGACACCATCACGGGTGTGATGCCGGGCTCCATCGGTGAGACCAGCGTCATCGCCATCGCGCTGGGTGCATGCCTGCTGCTCGTCACGGGTGTGGCCAGCTGGAAGACCATGCTTTCCGTATTTGTGGGTGGTGCCCTTATGGCGTTCATCTTCAAGGACAAGGTTACTGGGAACTTCGAGTGGTACGAGCACCTCACCGTCGGCGGCTTCTGCTTCGGCGCTGTGTTCATGGCCACCGACCCTGTCACCTCTGCACGTACTGAATGCGGTAAGTGGATCTACGGATTCCTCATCGGTGTCATGGCCGTCATCATCCGTGTGCTCAACCCGGGTTACCCGGAGGGCATGATGCTGGCCATCCTGCTGATGAACGTGTTCGCTCCGCTCATCGACTACTGCGTGGTTCAGAGCAATATTAACAAGCGCGCTAAGCGTGCCATTAAAGTGAAGGAGGACTAAGCTATGGGAAAACTGAATACAAACGGTAACGCATATACCATCATATATGCTTCCATCATGGTGATTATCGTGGCCTTCCTGCTCGCTTTCGTTGCACAGGCTCTCGGCCCCACTCAGAAGGCCAACGAGGACAACGACAAGAAAAGCCAGATTTTGGCCGCGCTTGGAATCGAGAAAGGCTCCGACTATGACGTTGAAGGCAAATACACTGAAATGGTGAAGGCTGACCCGATTTACGGCAAGACCGTTTCGGAAAAGGAGGACAATGGCGGATTTGCTGTTGCCAACAAGGACCTGTCAGAATCCAAACGCCCGTTCTACGTGGCAGAGGTGGACGGTCAGACGAAGTATGTGGTTCCGATGACCGGAGCCGGCCTGTGGGGCGGTATCTGGGGCTATGTGGCGCTGGACGACGACTGCGAGACCGTCTTCGGCACTTATTTCTCTCATGAGAGCGAGACCGCCGGCCTGGGCGCACGCATCACGGAGAAATGGTTCCAGG
>FLNV01001084.1_pt1 | contig 15633 bp, 11 predicted proteins | sample 1140351 | NCBI WGS metagenome assembly FLNV01 (sample SAMEA3878207, study PRJEB12797) | bioreactor metagenome | biome: Moose rumen | place: Sweden | collected 2011-10 | reverse complement strand
GTATGTCCGTTAATACCAACACAGAGGTACTGAGTTTCAGAGAATTAATAATTATTTCCTCCCCGTTCGGGGGAGTTAGAGGGGGCTCCATTGTGTGACAGCCTCGTGACAACCTTTGACAACCTCCAACAGGTTGCACGCCCTTTGCCACAGCGGGATGTGACAACCTTGCAACCTTTTTTGAGGAAAAACTATGATAGGAGTTTTTTTATGGTAGGTGGGACTTAGTAGTTACTATATTCTCAATAAGTATAATCAAAAAAATAGGGAAATGCTTTGGTCATTTAGAAAATAATGCTTATATTTGCATCGTCAAATACAGAAAGGGGCGTAGCCCAGTTGGTTTAGAGCGCTGCAGTCACATTGCAGAGGTCATCGGTTCGAGCCCGATCGTCCCTACGGAGAGAGGATTCCTTTCGGAGTCCTCTTTTTCTTTACAAAAACGTGTGTTGAGCTAAAGATCATAGATAGCCTGTAAAGATAGAAATCCCCCACTACCTATCGACTACCTATCGGCTACCTCCTATCTTTCAGTACTTGTAATGCAGGATGATTATGCAAATCCATCGGAACGAATGGATGGTTTCCTGAAGGAGTTTCATTGTCTATTTCAGGCATTTGATTAGTAAATGCAGTGAATTTAATCACTAAATACAGTGCAAAAGCCTATTAAATCCACCCAAGATAGTGGCCTTTCTCACCCTGTTTAGTGATTAAATCTGTCTCGAATGGCTTACATGCCTCTTAATAGTCTCTGATATCGAATGATAATATAAAACTGTCTAAATTGAAACTCTTTTATTAACACGTATTCAATAAATTATTCTAAATAAGGATTTTTTTTCTCTATTTGTTATATAAGATAAATTATTTTTTTATATCTTTGCACCCGTATTAGTTGATATAAATTGAAAACTTATTAAAGAAATAATTCAGTCAAGTTAACCAAAATGGAAAACTTTTCAGATTCGTTCTGAGAAAAAGTTTCCAAAAAGAATAGTAAAATGGAGATTAAAAACTTTACCATTACAAAGCGAGATGGGTCTTTGGCACGCTTTAGTTTAGACAAGATCATGAATGCCATTATAAAGGCGTTCAATTCTGTAGAGGAGCCCATCGATTTAGGATGTATCTCTCGGATTCTCAATCACTTGGATATTTATGAGGGAATAAAGGTTGAGGATATCCAGAACCAGGTGGAGGAGGCTCTGATGAAGGAACAATATTTCAAGGTTGCCAAGAGTTTTATGCTCTACCGTCAGCGTCACATGGAAGACCGCGAGGTGATGGAGAAAATGAATTTTTTGGCAGACTATTGTGATGCCGCCAATGCCGCAACAGGTTCAAAGTATGATGCCAATGCTAATGTTGAGCATAAAAATATTGCAACATTGATAGGTGAATTGCCAAAATCAAATTTTATTCGTCTTAACCGCAGACTTCTGGTTGACCGTATTAAAAAGATGTACGGAAAAGAACTGGCTGAGAAATATATTGATATGTTGACACATCATTTTATATATAAGAATGATGAGACATCGTTGGCGAACTACTGTGCATCCATAACTATGTATCCTTGGCTGATCGGAGGTACTACCAGCATCGGTGGTAATTCCACGGCGCCTACTAACCTGAAGAGCTTCTGCGGCGGTTTCGTCAATATGGTGTTCATGGTGTCAAGTATGTTGAGTGGTGCATGTGCTACCCCTGAGTTTTTGATGTATCTGAATTATTTCCTCGGACTGGAATATGGTAAGGACTATTATAAGGAGGCAGACAAGGTGGTGGATTTGAGCCTGAAACAGCGTACCATCGACAAGATGATTACCGATTGTTTCGAGCAGATCGTGTACTCTATCAACCAGCCTACCGGTGCCCGCAACTATCAGGCAGTATTCTGGAATGTTGCTTACTATGACAAACCCTATTTTGACAGTCTCTTCGGAGAGTTTTACTTCCCTGACGGCAGTCGTCCAGACTGGAATGGCTTATGCTGGCTGCAGAAACGTTTCATGAAGTGGTTTAACCAAGAGCGTACAAAGGCTGTACTCACTTTCCCGGTGGAGACGATGGCATTGCTGAGCAAAGACGGAGAGATGGTAGACCAGGACATGGCGGATTTCACAGCTGAGATGTACTCCGAAGGTCACTCTTTCTTTACTTACATGAGTGACAATGCGGATTCTCTGAGTTCCTGCTGCCGACTGAGGAACGAGATTCAGGATAATGGATTCAGCTATACCCTGGGAGCCGGGGGCGTATCGACAGGTTCAAAAAGTGTGCTGACCATTAACCTCAACCGTTGTATACAGTATGCTGTGAACCATAATATGGACTATAAAGAGTATCTTACGGATGTGATTGATCTGTGTCATAAAGTGCAGCTTGCATACAATGAGAATTTGAAAGAACTACAGAAAAATGGCATGCTACCACTCTTTGATGCCGGCTATATCAATATCGGCAGACAGTATCTCACTATCGGCATTAACGGATTGGTGGAGGCTGCCGAGTTTATGGGATTGCAGATTAACGATAATCCTGAATATTTGACGTTCGTTCAGACGGTCTTGGGGTTGGTAGAGAAGAAGAATCGTGAATACCGTACAAAGGATGTGCTTTTCAACTGTGAGATGATCCCTGCGGAGAATGTGGGCGTGAAACATGCCAAATGGGATCGTGAGGATGGCTACTTCGTACCGCGTGACTGCTATAACAGCTATTTCTATATCGTGGAAGACGACTCACTGAACATTATCGATAAATTCAAGTTGCATGGAGCACCCTACATCCAGCATCTTACCGGTGGAAGCGCCTTACACATGAATCTCGATGAGCACCTTAGCAAGGCGCAGTATCGCCAACTGTTGAACGTAGCTGCCAAGGAGGGGTGTAATTACTTCACATTCAATATCCCGAATACAATCTGTAATGATTGTGGTCATATAGATAAGCGTTATCTTAGGGAATGTCCGCACTGTCATAGCAAGAATATCGACTACATGACACGTATTATCGGTTATCTTAAGCGGGTAAGTAATTTCTCTGAGGCACGCCAAAAAGAGGCGGCACGTCGATACTATGCCGATAAACATAAATTAGTATATTAGAAACAACTCAACATTCTTCATAGGAGTCATGCTTATCCTCCTTCGGATAGGCTGACTCTTTTTTATGGCATAAACCGAACCATTCCTATGCTCAAGTACGTCAATTCCGGTATTGTATTCCAAGAGATACCCGATGAGGTGACACTCTCGGTAAATATCTCTAATTGTCCGTGCCGATGTCCTGGCTGCCACAGTCAGTATTTGTGGGGTGATATAGGCAAGCCACTCACAGAGGCTGTCATCGATTCGTTCATCGAGGAATATGGTAAGGATATCACCTGTATAGCTTTGATGGGAGGTGATGCGGAACCTGAGTCTGTCAATAACATCGCTCAATATGTACACCAACATCATCCACAGCTGAAAGTGGCATGGTATAGCGGGAGAACAAGGATCGTTTCTGTAATCAACCGCTCTGATTTCGATTATATTAAGATTGGTCCGTATATAAAACATCTGGGTAGTCTGAGGGAAAAGACTACTAATCAGCGATTGTATAAGAGAATGAATGATGACTCGTTTGTTGATATTACCGCGCGATTCTGGAAGAAGGGAGCCTTATAAGCATCTCTTGTCAACGCATTAACAAAGTACAGAAAAGCTAAATATGACGGATGTCAACATAACCGTTCATCACTGCGTAGATGGTGAGGGCGCTGACACTCTTAAAGCCTAACTTGTCCATGATATTCTTCCTGTGAGTGATGACGGTGGTAAGTCCAATATTCAATTTGTCGGCAATCTCTTTGTTGATATATCCCTGTACAATCAGTGCCATCACCTCCAATTCTCGGTTGGATAACAACGATTTTGATTTCTTTTGTGGTGGAGATGGCATGTTGTCATCTTTTGGATGAGCATGCTGAAACAGTTGAAGAAATGACTTGACAAACTGTGATTCTGTCACATTGGTGCTCAGACAGTGAAAATCAGATATCTCCGCAGCCTGTGAGGTCGTCAGTATGATGGTCTTCTTTTTATGGTCATTGAAGAAAGACATGTTGTTGACAACTTCATTTGCCGATACGAAATAGTGAACATATTGGTCTGGATCCTGTATTGCTATCGACTGATAAGAGCTGAAACAATCTATCTCGAGTCGCGGGATCAGATCTTGTATAATCGTCCGCAATCCGGTAGCTGTCAGCGTATTGGCATCAATAATCGCAATCTTGGATTTGGTGTCCATAATAATCGTAAATGTCTATTCTTTCCTATCCCCTCCCTAAAAGGGGAAGGGAAGAGGAAAGAATTTTTTTTTAAGTGAGGAATCCCAGCAAGGCACCGGCAGCTACGGCAGAGCCGATAACACCGGCAACATTAGGACCCATGGCATGCATCAGTAGGAAGTTGTGGCGGTCGTATTCCAAACCGAGATTATTGGAGATACGAGCAGCCATAGGAACAGCGCTTACACCAGCATTACCAATCAGCGGGTTAATCTTTTTACCTTGTGGTAAGAATATATTCATAATCTTGACAAATCCCACACCACTGATGGTTGCTACCACAAAAGCACAGAAACCGAGGAAGAAGATAAAGATGGTATCCATGGTGAGGAACTCTGAGGCCTGGGTGGAACAACCTACGGTGAGACCAAGCAGCATCACGACAATATCATTGAGCGCACTGCCGGCAGTCTTTGCCAAACGAGTAGTCTTGCCTGATTCCTTAAGTAGGTTACCAAAGAACAACATACCTAACAGTGGAAGTCCTGATGGCACTAAGAAGGTGGTGAGCAGCAGTCCAATGATTGGGAAGAGGATACGTTCTGTCTGACTGACAGAGCGTGGTGCCTTCATGCGGATAAGGCGTTCTCTCCTTGTTGTCATCATTCGCATGATAACAGGCTGTATCACAGGAACTAAGGCCATGTAAGAATAGGCACATACCGCAATGGCACCCATTAGATTCGGTGCTGTCTTTGATGACAGGAAGATGGCTGTAGGACCGTCTGCGCCACCAATGATGGCGATACCCGCTGCCTGATTGGGTTCGAAACCGATGGCTAAAGCTGTCATATAAGCACCGAAAATACCAAACTGTGCGGCTGCTCCGATAAGTACTAGCTTTGGATTAGCAATCAATGCCGAGAAGTCGGTCATGGCTCCAATACCCAGAAATACGAGTGGGGGGTACCACCCTTGTCGAACACCCTGATAGAAAATGTTCAGCACAGAATTATCCTCGTAAAGACCTATCTCCAACCCGGCGTCAGCACGGAAGGGAATATTTCCGAGGATGATGCCTAAACCTATGGGGACGAGGAGTAGTGGCTCGAAATCTTTCTTGATGGCTAACCATATGAAGAAGATACCCACCACGATCATAATGAGGTTAGGAATCTGTGCATTAGAGAATCCTGTATAAGTAAGAAACTCTCTGAAATTATTTATCAAAAAATCAGTAAAACCCATTTTATGATATGATTGTCTTTTGTATTATCCAATAACTACTAATGTACTTCCCTCAAGCACGGTATCACCCTGATGGACGGAGACAGCTGTGATAGTGCCATCACACTCTGCCTCGATGTTGTTTTGCATCTTCATAGCCTCGAGAATGACAACAGTATCACCAGTCTTAACAGTATCTCCAACAGCTACTTTGACTTCGGTAATAGTACCTGGCAGGGGTGCTGTAACAGGAGTTCCCTTACCTGATGCAGGAGCGGCGGAAGGTGTCACAGTGGGAGCAGTTTCAGGCTTCTGAGCGGGAGCAGCCTTAACCGTCGGCGTCTCTGTCTTTGCCGGCTGCGGATGAGCCTTGAATGCTTGCTTCATCTCAATCTCGAAAGTTTTGCCATTTACTGTTACTATAGCGGTGTTCTCTTCAATACTTTCTATTTCTACATTATAGTCTACACCATTGACTGTATATTGATATTTGCTCATAATGATAATATTTTACTGTGTTTATATTGGATAATTTATTTTGATGCGTTTAAATTGGTGAACTCGCTGTGCCAACGTGTCGCATGAGGATGGATAGTGATGATACCACTCTCATAATCGTGCACATCATTTTGATATTGTTCTAACGCCAGTGAAATAACCGACACATAGACAGCCCTCTCTTCTTCAAGCGCGAGTGAGGCGACGGCCACTTCTATCGTCCCATTAAGGGATTTATTCATGTGTTTCTTAACTTCCTCAGGATCTGGGTGATTGACTATTACCTTTGGATGATCACTGAAACGTGACTTTTTCTTAATAGGCTTTTTCTTCTTGTTGAGAATCTTGCCCAAAAGCGTGAAAAAGACATAGAGAAGACCCAGGCAGGTGAACACAATGCCCATAGAGAGAATGGTGATGCCAAAGCCATGAGGGTCGTCATGTTTCAGACGACTTACCTTTGTCTCATTGACTTGGATAAAGTTGTTGATACCGGGCGTTACCGCTTCAACAGCTTTGATATCCCATTGCTTGTCACCGTCCATGACACGAGCATACGACTTGTTCTCGTCAAGCGCAGGAACACTGACTGAGTCGATCAGGTCTATACCATTACCGTCGTAGAGTGCCACCCACGTAGGTTTACCCCCGTCCACTTTCGTATTGAAGTGGAGAGAACCTTTTGCCGGATTGGAGTTTAAGAATAGGAGCAAATGTTGACGCCCTGAAATGGTAGTGCGCGGTTCACCGTTGGGCACTATCTGCATCATGGCAATACGCTTAGGAGCAGGAAGCTTAGGATTCAGCACCTCTCTGTTGGTGGTGATGAACATACCTCTTACGTTATATGTCGTATAGGATATGTTCACCAGCTCAACCCACGGGAGATGGTCTCCGTATTCATCCTGCAGACTGGCTGTATTGTTTGTGAGTACCTCGTTGATTTTGATGTTCAGCGCTCCTTGGCCGAAGATACAACAGGTACTGAGAAATACAGTCAGTGTAAGAAAGAATCTTTTCATGCTGTTTATATTATATAAGTATCCATTCATTTAAAACCCGCAACACAGAATGATTAGCATCTGTGCGGTGAAGATACGCAGGAACATACTCAGAGGATAAACTGTGGAGTATCCTATTACAGGCGCTCCTTTACTGCAAATGCCGTTGGCATACGCCAAGGCAGGAGGATCTGTGTAGGTACCTGCGATCATACCCATGATGGTGAAATAGTTCAGGTGATATCTGCATCTTGCGATAGGTCCGATGATGAGTATCGGGATAACCGTGATGAGAAATCCTGAAAGAACATAGAGTAGGCCGTCACCGTCAATAATCGTATCCAAGAAATGAGCCCCTGCCTTGATACCAACACTGGCGAGGAAAAGCACGAGCCCGATTTCTCGCAGCATCATATTCGCACTGGTGGTGGTATAGGTAACCAACCGAATTTTGTAACCATAGCGACCAATGAGGATGGCGACAATCAGCGGACCACCGGCAATACCAAGTTTCAGAGGTACAGGCATGCCTGATATATAAATAGGTACAGATCCGAAGATAATACCGATGATAATACCGATGAAGATGGTGGCAATGTTAGGAGCATCCAACCTCCGAATGGAATTACCCATCTTATCTGCGACACGGTTTACGGCATCTTCAGGACCTACAACCATAATACGGTCGCCTACCTGAAGGGGCAGACTGACACTGGCAAAGATATCCATGCCCTGACGGGTGACACGTGTTACGTTGACACCATAGACACTAGAGAAGTGCATCGACCCAAGTGTCTTTCCGTTGATCGACGGCTTGGTGATAAGGATACGCTTGTTGACAAGGGGTAGATTCTGATGATCCCAGTCGATATCCACTTCCGGACCGATGAAGGCGATGATAGCCTCCGCATCTGCCTCTGTGGTAACGATAAACATCTTGTCACCCAGATGTAGAACAGTATCTTTGTTGGGTATAGACACATGACCGTCGTGCAAAAGACGGGTACATACAAAGTTTCGGTTCAGAAAATTATGTACCTGCATGATGGTCTTGCCATCGAGGTATTTATTTGAAACCTCCAGTTTTACCCTAGAGGGTTTGGCCGCTGCATTGTCCATCTCTTGCTGATGGAGGAGGTGTTCTTCCTTTTCAAGACGGATATGGCACAGATATCGGATAGCGATGGTCGCTCCGATAATACCGAGAACACCCAGTGGATAGGCACAGGCATAGCCAGACGCAATCTCCGGCATTTCGCTGCCATTGAAGACACTGTTCAGCGCCTCATTGGCAGCTCCCAGTCCTGGTGTGTTGGTGACAGCACCGCACAGGGTCCCTACCATCATCGGTAATGCTGCTTGGTCGTTTGTATCCAAGAATAGGTAATAACAGATGAACATAACAATAATATTCAGCAATATACATATGGTTGCCAGTATGTTAAGACGGATACCGGCATTGCTGAAACTCTCGAAAAAACTCGGTCCAACCTGCAAACCTATCATGAAAATAAATAAGACCAACCCAAATTCTTGCAGGAAATCGAGGATGTGTGTGGGGGCTGTGAACCCCAAATGCCCAGCCAAGATACCTACAAAAAGAACAAAGGTAACACCCAGAGAGATACTTCCAACCTTGATCTTTCCCAGCAGGACTCCTGCTGAAATTACAATAGAGTAGAGTAGTACGATATGTGCTACACTATCCGTTGCTGTGAACAAGTTGATTAACCATCCCATTATCAATATCTTCTTGTATTATTATACAAAAACAAAATTAGTGCAAAGTTACGAAAACTATTGTTGAAGAGAGAATTTTTTGAGAACTTATTTGTTTGAAAAGTTGTTTTTATGATTTTTTTACGGTTAAAAATTTATTTCTCTCATATTTTTTTAGAATATAGAAAAAAAGATGTATCTTTGCACGATAAAATAAGTAATTACTTTATTAACTTATATAATTAATACAATCAACTATGTCTAACAGTAAGGAAAAGCTCTTTACCGAGTTTACAGCTCCTACTACTCAAGAATGGCTGGATAAAATTCAGGTTGACTTGAAAGGTGCTGATTTCAACAAACGTCTGGTATGGAGAACAAATGAAGGTTTTAATGTACAACCTTTCTATCGTAGAGAAGACGTGCTGAAGTTGCAAACTCCCGAGTCCCTGCCCGGTGAGTTCCCCTTCGTACGCGGTAACAAAAAGAAGGACAATGCGTGGTTCGTTCGTCAAGACATTGTCGTTGACGACGTAAAAGAAGCTAACGCTAAAGCACTTGACATTCTCAACAAAGGTATCGACTCCCTGGGATTCCGCATCCCCGGAAATAAGGTAAGTGCTGAGTTTATCGAGACTCTCTTGAATGATATCTATGTGGAAATCGTTGAGGTGAACTTTACTACTTGTCAGAAGCACGTTGTTGCGTTGACGCAGATTCTTGTTGACTACTTTAATAAGAAAGGTGTTGATAAGGCAAAGGTGAACGCATCAGTAGGTTTCGACCCCATTGAGAAGATGCTCATGATGGGTAAGGACACTTCTGCGCTTCTCGAGGTTGCTCCCCAGTTGGTGGAGATTACCAAGGAATATCCTTTGTTCCGTACTATTGCCGTCAATACGGTGTCTCTGAACAACGCCGGTGCATATATCGTACAGGAACTCGGCTATGCACTCGCTTGGGGTAATGAGTACTTGCAGCTATTAGTAGATGCTGGTGTGGATGTTGACCTGGCCGCTTCTAAAATCAAGTTCAATATGGGCGTATCAGAAAACTACTTTATGGAACTGGCTAAGTTCCGTGCTGCCCGTATGCTTTGGGCACAGATCGTCAAGCAGTATGAGCCAAAGAACGATGAGTCTTGTAAGATGTGCGTAAATGCCATTACATCAACTTATAACCAGACATTGTTCGACTCTTATGTTAACTTGCTGCGCTCTCAGACAGAGGCTATGTCTGCCGCTTTGGGCGGTGTTCACTCTATGGTAGTCACTCCGTTTGATGTTACTTATGAGGAGCCGACCGACTTCTCTGAGCGTATCGCCCGTAACCAGCAGTTGCTGATCAAGGAAGAGAGTCATTTTGATAAGGTCGTTGACCCAGGTGCCGGTTCCTATTATATCGAGCATCTTACCAATTCTCTCGCTGCCGAAGGATGGAAGATATTCCTGAAGGTAGAAGAGGATGGAGGTTTCTTGGCTTCTGCTAAAGAGGGTAAAATCCAGGATGATATCAATGCCACAAATGTTAAGCGTCACGGTGACGCCGCAAAGCGTAAGGAGTTCTTGCTGGGTACCAATCAGTTCCCAAACTTCACCGAGAAGAGCGAGGGCAAGCGTGCCGTTGAGAAGAAATGTGGTTGCCATGAGGGTGAGTGCGAGACGACCTTGAAGAAGATCGAGAGTACCCGTCTGGCTGCTGACTTTGAGGACCTGCGTATCCACACTGAGGAGACAAAGGTTCCTGTGGCTTTCATGCTGACTATTGGTAACTTGGCGATGCGACAAGCACGCGCACAGTTCTCTTGTAATTTCCTTGCGACAGCAGGTTACAAGGTTATAGACAATCTCGGCTTCCCAACAGTGGAGGAGGGTGTTGACGCTGCCTTGAAGGCTGGCGCGGATGTCGTGGTGATCTGCTCTTCAGATGACGAATATGCAGAGTATGCTATTCCTGCTTATAAGTACCTCGACAACCGTGCAATGTTTGTAGTGGCTGGTGCTCCTGCTTGTATGGAAGATTTGAAGTCTGCTGGCATAGAGAACTTCATCCATGTGAAGTGTAATGTCCTTGAGACCATGAAAGAGTATAACGCAAAGTTGGGTATCTAAACAATAATTTATTATGAGAAGACAATTTAATAATGTAGATATATTTGCCGGTATCCAACCTAAAGATGGTAATGCTTGGCTGAAGGAGAACAATATCGAATACAACTGGAAGACTCCAGAGCATATCGAGGTTCGTCCTGTTTATACAAAAGAAGACTTGGAAGGTATGGAGCATCTCGACTTTACTGCCGGTATCCCTCCATTCCTGCGTGGCCCGTATTCCATGATGTATCCGTTCCGCCCGTGGACCATCCGTCAATACGCCGGATTCTCTACCGCTGAGGAATCAAATGCATTCTATCGCCGTAACCTGGCTTCTGGTCAGAAAGGTCTTTCTGTAGCATTCGACCTTCCTACACACCGTGGCTATGACCCAGATAACGCTCGTGTGGTGGGTGACGTTGGTAAGGCAGGTGTGTCTATCTGCTCTTTGGAGAACATGAAGGTGCTCTTCGCAGGTATTCCATTGAACAAGATGTCTGTGTCTATGACCATGAACGGTGGTGTGCTCCCCGTTTTGGCATTCTATATCAATGCCGGTCTGGAGCAGGGCGCTAAACTGGAAGAGATGGCTGGTACTATCCAGAACGATATCTTGAAGGAGTTCATGGTGCGTAATACTTATATCTATCCGCCGGCATTCTCTATGAAGATTATCGCTGATATCTTTGAGTATACCTCACAGTTCATGCCGAAGTTCAACTCGATCTCTATCTCCGGTTACCACATGCAGGAGGCAGGCGCTACCGCAGATATCGAGTTGGCATATACCTTGGCTGACGGTATGGATTATATCCGTACTGGTGTGAACGCTGGTATTCCTGTGGATAAGTTCGCTCCACGTCTGTCATTCTTCTGGGCTATCGGTATGAATCACTTCATGGAGATCGCCAAGATGCGTGCCGGTCGTCTGTTGTGGGCTAAGATCGTCAAGAGCTTCGGCGCTGAGAATCCGAAGTCATTGGCTCTTCGTACTCACTCACAGACTTCTGGTTGGTCACTTACCGAGCAGGATCCATTCAATAACGTGGGTCGTACTTGTATTGAGGCTATGGCAGCAGTGCTCGGGCATACACAGTCACTACATACCAATGCGCTTGACGAGGCTATTGCTTTGCCAACCGACTTCTCCGCTCGTATCGCTCGTAATACACAGATCTATATCCAGAACGAGACGAAAGTATGTAAGGAAATCGATCCATGGGCAGGTTCTTACTATGTTGAGACACTGACCAATGAGCTCGTGCACAAGGCTTGGGAGCACATCCAGGAGATTGAGAAACTGGGTGGTATGGCTAAAGCTATCGAGACTGGCGTGCCTAAGATGCGTATCGAAGAGGCTGCGGCACGCACTCAGGCTCGTATCGATTCCGGTGTCCAGACAATTGTCGGTACTAACAAGTATCGTCTGGAGCACGAGGATCCAATCGACATCCTTGAGGTTGACAACACCGCCGTTCGTCTGCAGCAGGTAGAGGGTCTTAAGGAACTGCGTGCTAACCGTGACGAGGCTGCATGTCAGGCAGTACTTAAGGAAATCACAGAGTGTGTTCGTGAGTTCGCAGAAGGAAAGAAGAGCGAGAACAACTTGCTGGCACTTGCTGTGAAGGCTGCCGGTCTGCGTTGTACTCTTGGTGAGATCAGTGATGCCTGCGAAGAGATCGTAGGTCGTTATAAAGCAGTAATCAGAACAATTTCAGGCGTGTATAGTTCAGAATCAAAGAACGACTCCGACTTTGAGAAAGCTTGTGAGTTGACAGAAGAGTTTGCAAAGAAAGAAGGTCGCCGTCCACGTATCTTTGTCGCTAAGATGGGGCAGGATGGTCACGACCGTGGTGCAAAGGTTGTAGCTACAGGTTATGCTGACTGTGGTTTCGATGTGGATATGGGTCCGTTGTTCCAGACTCCAGAAGAGGCTGCCCGCGAGGCTGTCGAGAACGACGTACATATCGTAGGTGCTTCTTCACTGGCCGCTGGTCATAAGACATTGATTCCTCAGTTGATCGAGGAGTTGAAGAAACTCGGGCGTGAGGATATTATGGTAATCGCCGGTGGTGTGATTCCAGCACAAGATTACGACTTCCTGTACAAGGCTGGTGTCGCTGCCATATTCGGCCCTGGTACTTCTGTTGCTAAGGCTGCATGTGAGATGATGAACCTGCTGCTCGAGAAATAATCTTGAGTGACATTCATAAATAAAATAATCCCGGTGAAGTTTTCTTCATCGGGATTGTTTATTAAGGACAGCTCGTATGTTATACACCGGTCAGTGTCTGTGTTGAGGGTAAGCATTGTAGTGCATTATACCTGCGCACACCTGAAAGAATAACCTTTTACTTATTGGATAGTAATTATATTCGATTGGGTTAGAAGAAAAGCAATAATACTATACGGATAGTTTCTTCGTTAATTTGTCCAGCATGTCAACGGTCATGGATGAGAGATCAAACTGTGGTTTCCAATCCCATTCCTTGCGGGCACAACTGTCGTCCATCTTGTTGGGCCAACTGGTGGCAATAGCCTCCTTTAATGGATCTACGTCATAAACCATCTCGAAGCTTGGCTTATGTTTCTTGATCTCATTGTAGATCATCTCCGGCTCAAAACTCATGGCGGCGATATTGAAACCGTTATGATGAACCAATCGGGTAGGATCGGCTTCCATCAAGGTGATGGCTGCATTCAGCGCATCCGGCATGTACATCATATCCATATAGGTGCCTTTGGCAATCGGACAAACGAACTTATCGCCTCTTACGGCGTTATAGTAGATATCTACGGCATAGTCGGTAGTACCTCCACCGGGAAGTGTCATATATGAGATAATGCCTGGGAAACGTACCGAACGGGTGTCTACATCATATTTATGGAAATAATAGTCGCTCAGCAACTCGGTTGTTACCTTGGACACTCCATAGATCGTCTTCGGGCGCTGGATGGTGTCCTGCGGGGTATCATCATGAGGGGTGTCGTCACCGAATGAACCGATAGAACTGGGTGTGAAGACTGCACATTTGTTCTCACGGGCAACTTCCAAAACATTCCACAAACCATCGATGCCGATCTTCCATGCCAATCGGGGTTTCGACTCTGCTACGACAGAAAGTAAGGCGGCAAGATTGTAGATTGTGTCAATCTGATGCTTCTTCACAACGTCGGCAATCATCAGGGCATCTGTCACGTCCACAAGTTCCGAAGGACCGCTATCCTTCAAAATCCCTTTGGGCTCAGCCCCTTTGATGTAACCAGCTACAATGTTTTCATTACCATATCGTTTCCTTAATTCAAGAGTTAACTCGGATCCTATTTGTCCGGTAGACCCGATAATTAGTACTTTTTTCATTACGTATTACACTATTAATTTAATTTTATGCAAAGTAAATGTTTTTTTTTTGAATGACATAATATAATGAATAAAAAATGAAAAAAAATGGCTAATATAATTAAAAATCCCCGAATTAATTATCATGTTCGGAAAAATTGTGTTTACTTTGTAGTCAAATAACTTTAACTATTTAATAACATGTATACCAAAATGAAAGAACATCTCAGCAATATCCTTGCTGAGATTAAAGAAGCAGGACTTTACAAAGAGGAAAGATTGATAGAAAGTCCACAACGTGCGTCTATCTTAGTAAAAGGAAAGGAAGTGCTCAACTTCTGCGCCAATAACTATCTCGGACTCTCTGATAACCAAAGATTAATCGAAGGTGCTAAGAAAATGATGGATAACAGAGGGTTCGGTATGTCTTCCGTGCGTTTCATCTGCGGAACTCAGGATATTCATAAAGAACTGGAAACCGCCATCTCAGATTATTTCAAGACAGAGGATACCATTCTTTATGCTGCTTGCTTTGATGCCAATGGTGGTGTCTTTGAACCGTTGTTTACTGAGGAGGATGCAATTATCAGTGATGCACTAAACCATGCATCTATCATTGATGGCGTCCGTCTCTGTAAGGCGAAGAGATATCGTTATAGCAATGCTGATATGGCAGAACTGGAGAAATGTCTTCAGGAAGCTCAAGCTCAACGTTTCCGTATTGTCGTAACTGATGGCGTGTTCTCCATGGATGGCAATGTGGCTCCTATAGATAAGATATGTGATCTTGCTGAGAAATATGATGCCTTGGTCATGGTAGATGAGTCACACTCTGCCGGTGTGGTGGGAGCAACCGGACATGGCGTGAGCGAATTCTTTAACACATATGGTAGAGTCGATATCTATACAGGAACGTTAGGAAAATCATTCGGTGGGGCATTGGGCGGATTTACAACAGGTAGAAAGGAAATCATTGATCTGCTTCGCCAGCGCAGTCGTCCTTATCTCTTCTCCAACTCTCTTGCTCCAAGTATTATTGGCGCCAGCCTCGAAGTTTTCAAAATGTTGAAGGAGACGAATGAGATTCATGATCGACTTGTAGAGAACGTTAAATATTTCCGTGATAAGATGATGGGGGCCGGATTTGATATCAAACCAACCCAGAGCGCTATCTGCGCAGTAATGCTGTATGACGCGAAGCTTTCACAAATCTACGCTGCCAAATTGCAGGAGGAGGGTATTTATGTGACTGGATTCTATTATCCGGTAGTACCGAAGGGACAAGCGCGCATACGTGTCCAGATTTCAGCAGGGCATAACCGTGAACAACTCGATAAGTGTATTGATGCATTTATAAAAGTTGGTAAGGAGTTACGCGTCCTTTCTTAATGAAATGATTGTTTTGTTAAGAATTCAGAAAACTTTCTTGGTTGTTAAAAATTAGTTGCTAAAAAATTTGGAGGGTATTGATATTTA
>FLNV01001083.1_pt1 | contig 15658 bp, 12 predicted proteins | sample 1140351 | NCBI WGS metagenome assembly FLNV01 (sample SAMEA3878207, study PRJEB12797) | bioreactor metagenome | biome: Moose rumen | place: Sweden | collected 2011-10 | reverse complement strand
AATGTGTTATCAGATGGATGAATCTGCGTGACCAGTCCTGCCCGGTGTCCAGCTCGTTGAGATACTCTTCTCCTCATTCTTCTCGGAGTCGGACTTCTCCAGTTTACGCAGACGTTGGTTTATCTGACGCAACACATCGTCGATATCTGTACAAGGACTTGCCGTTTCTGAGGCAAAGATAGGCATCTTTTTGGAATGGCAAAAATCGCTGTTCACATCCTTTAACGGCAATTCCAAAATCAGCAGAAACGCAAAAACGGCTCTCGCTGCTGAATGCCCGTCTGATGCCAATGTTTGACACCGAAAAGATTATTGATGACGCAGGAGGTGTTCTGTTCTCCACAGCGTAAGCTATAAGCAGCCGGCAGGTGCACGATGCTTGTCGTACTAGAACTGAAAGAAATGCAGAAAATGGGGAAAAGCAAGTTTATGAATTATTAACGCCGACTTCCAATGGTATAGGGCATTCCCTTCATAAGGGGTGCTGAGTGGTTACAAGTACGGACTTACTTCATGTATGTACGATAATAATTTTACAACACAGAGTTGCAGAGATACTGAGTTGTCTTTTATATTGATTCTCTCTGTTTCTCAGTCACTCTGTGTTGAAATAAATGGATATTTTTACTGTTAACTCTTCACTTCAGTGCGTGGAAGAGAGAATATTCGAACTCAGGATTGATTATTTCTAACCTCCGGACGATCTCTTTGATGTCACTTCTACGGGTGTCATGTTCATACGGACAGCTCTTTACCTGTGGCAGAAAGTGCTCTTCTTCCGCCATCTTCCGGATGTCAGCTTCACGGACAAGATATAATGGACGGATGAGAATCATCTCAAACTTATCCATCTTCAGAAATGGCGGCATGGCATCCATCCGACCGTTGAAGGTAAGGTTCATCAGGGCTGTCTGCATCACATCGTCCTTATGGTGCCCCAGGGCTATCTTATTGCATCCTAAAAGTTTAGCAGTCTCAAAGATTTTCTTACGGCGATACCACGAACAGAGAAAACAGGGCGTCTTCTGAGCACCCTCCCTGATGTCGAAGGAAGTCTCTACAATGTGTAAGGTGACACCCTTGTCAGTTGCGAAGGAAGTGAGAAAGTCCTCGTCACTTTGATAAGAGATGTTGGTCATACGTACATACACGGCCTCCACCGTAAAGCGGGGCTTGAAGATTCTACTCCGTTCAGCCAACAGCTGTAGTAATGCCAGTGAGTCCTTTCCTCCTGACAAACCCACCAGCACTTTATCACCATCCTCTATCAGGAGATAATCCTTGATGGCCCTATCCATCAGTTTTCTTATTTTATCTTTTTGTGATAGCCTTCTCATATTTGGGGATAAAATTATATAAAATAATTCATTTATCGGTAATTTACACGAAGAAACTTTTTGTAATAAAATATTATGTGTATCTTTGTGCAGTCATATTTGTAGGATAATCAATCAGTAACATACTGCATTCAATGCGTAATCATATCACTCTTATATTACTCCTGATGGTTAATGTGGTGATGGCCGGAACAGGAAAATGGGAAAGTCAGGTGACGGGGACGTCGCTCAACTATACCACGTCTTCAGCAACATCCACCGCTGCCACCGATGTAAACGGGAAACCCATGACTGTGGTATATCTTGAGAATCTCGGTTTTCAGAAGGTAGGACAGAACAGCAATGCCGATGATGTGGCATGGTTGCGAGGGCAGGGCTACCAGGTGATAGAGGTTGACTATGCACATGATGAGCGGGCTGTCTCTCCGACCTTGAATAAAGATATTATTGCTATCAACAGTGAACTAAAGACGGGCAGGTTCTGTAATGTCAACTGTTCACCCTGTCGTTCATATATTCTGATGGAAGGTTACCGTATCTGTCGTGATATCTCCTATTACCACGATGATCCTGGTGTGTATAATTACCCGGATGCCTATAAGACAACGGCAGGGGACTCTCTCTATCTCGACCTGGTATATCCTGCCAATCCCTCTTCAGCAGTTCCTGTGGTCATCACCTTCTCTTACAGTAATAGCTTTGCCACCGTCAATAACGGAAAGCTGACAGCGGCTAACAAACACATGCGTATGAACTTAGGTAACACCTGGGGGCAGTATAAGGACAGTTTTGTAGAGGGATCTTCGGCTATGGGTTTCGCATGGGCTGTCTGTGATCACCCGAAATATTGCGACTGGGGACAAGGTAGATATGAAGGCGGGACCAATAAGAGTCTTGGTTCGGTAGAGGTGAATCCTGACGCAGCACGTAAGGTGAAGTCGGCTGTCAGGACAGTACGTGGTGTAGGTAAGACACTTGGACTCAATGGTGATGTGGTGGTGACAGGCTTTTCCCGTGGTTCCACTGCAGCCTCACTGGCTGTCGGTGACGGATGGATTGAAAGTTTCGAAGATGCTTCCCGTGGACGTTTTGCCGAAGAGAGCAGTAAAGTACAGTGCGCCATCCTGGGTCCCGGCATGTTCGACTATAAGCAAGCCATCGCCTCGTCCAGCGAATACAAAAACGTGAATGCGTATGTTGCCGCTACTCCAGGTACATCCTGGAGTCATCAGGGGGCGCTTGCCTCCATCGTGAGTTCCTCATCGGCACCCACGCTCTTTTTCCATAATACGGATGACTTCTTCTCGGACAACAACAAAAACCCTCAAGGACTCTATGCCACTCAGGCCAGACTGATGAAAGAAAAACTTGATGAATTGGGTGTTCCTACTCAGGTGTTGACAGATTATAGCAGTGGTCATGCTGTTCCGCAGAGCGAGTCTTATTTGCGGCAGATGTATGATTTCATGAGGAATCACGTCACAACATCCACAGACATCATCAGAGTAAGAAAGAATGTGAGATCTCCTTCTATAGTCTATGATCTTAAGGGGCACAAGGTAAACGCTTACCGTAAAGGATTCCTGATTGCGAATGGCCGTGTCTATTACCAATAATATCAATAATATTAAAAATTTATATCAAGGAGCGATATCGTGCGTTTTTTTTATTATATTTGCGGATGGAATAATCATAAAACACAGATAGATCATGAAAGAGGTAAAGTTGAATAGTGGATATATGATTCCCCAGCCGGGTTTTGGAACGTTCCTGACTCCCGATGGAGAGACAGCAGTCAACTCTGTGAGATGCGCCATCGAACAGGGTTATCGGCATATCGATACCGCCGCCGTGTATGGCAATGAGGTAAGTGTGGGTGAGGGTATCCGACAGAGTGGTGTGCCCAGGGAAGAACTGTTTGTCACCAGTAAGGTATGGAACACAGAGCGTGGTTATGAGACGACACTGCGTGCCTTTGACAAGTCTTTGAAGGATTTAGGATTGGATTATCTGGATCTGTACCTAATCCATTGGCCGGCAAATATCAAGCAGTTTGGCGATGACGCTCCTATTATCAACCAGGAGACATGGCTTGCCTTGGAGAAATTGTATAATGAAGGTCGTGTCCGTTCGATAGGTCTGAGTAATTTCATGCCTCATCACATAGATTCTGTATTGCAGAGAGCCCATGTGATGCCCGCCGTCGATCAGATTGAGTATCATCCCGGTTTCCTGCAGCAGAAATGCATCGACTATTGCAAGGAAAGAGGTATTGTAGTTGAGGCATGGAGTCCGTTGGGCAGAGGTAATGTGCTCTTCAACGAACTGTTGATGGGCTTGGCAGAGAAATACGGCAGCACGGTGGCACAGCTGGTGATTCGCTGGGTGATGCAGAAAGGAATAGTTCCACTGGTGAAGTCAGTGACTCCCAGTCGTATCGAGGAGAACTACCAAGTATTTGACTTCCAGATTACCGAGGATGATATGGCACTGATTGACGGTATGTCGGCAGAGCGTATCGGCAGTGATCCTGATAAGGCTACCTTCTGAGGAGATGTCCCTTGCTGTTTCGGAGTTTTTGAAGGAATGGGCCAACGCCTCCGACAGGGTCTTGGTACATACAAGCGGTTCAACAGGTAAACCACAACCGTTGTGGGTGCTTAAAGAGAAGATGAGAGCATCCGCACGGATTACTTGTGATTCTCTTAATCTGCATGAAGGTGCTGCCGCCCTGTTGTGTATGTCCTTGGATTACATTGCCGGAAAGATGATGGTGGTGCGAGCCGTCGAACGGAAGCTCCGACTGATATGTGTCGAGCCGATCGGTCATCCGCTGGCAGTGACACAAGGTATGATGTACGACTTCTCCTCTGATGATCCGACCCCGTATCCCGTTACCCTTGATACCCCCGTAACTTTCGCAGCAATGGTACCCCTACAGGTCTTCAATACCTTACAAGTTGAAGAAGAACGCCGACGACTCATGGATATACGTCACCTGATTATCGGGGGTGGGGCTGTGGACGAACGGATGTCCAAGCAACTGAAAGAATTTCCTAATGCCGTATGGAGCACTTACGGCATGACGGAGACACTCTCACATATCGCCCTTCGGAGATTGAGTGGTGAGGGAGCTTCCCTGTGGTACACTCCTTTCGAAGGGGTACACCTGTCGTTGAACCAAGACAACTGTCTGGTGATCGATGCTCCCCATGTTTGTGAACAACGGTTGGTGACGCATGATATTGCCGAACTGAAAGAGGATGGCTCCGGTGGTTTCCGTATCATCGGACGAAAAGATAATGTGATATGCTCCGGTGGGGTGAAGATACAGATGGAAGAGGTGGAGTCTTTTTTGCGTCCTCTTATCGATATACCTTTCATGATTACCAAACGGAAAGACGCAAAGTTTGGGGAGGTACCAGCACTCTTATATGAAAGTACAGAAGAACTGTCGTTTGCAGAACCTATCTCACACCTTCCTCGTTATTGGCAGCCCCACTATTGTGTGCGAGTAGATCATCTGCCTTTGACAGAGACGGGTAAGCCTGCACGTAAAGAAGCAGAGCGCATGGTTGTATGAAAGAAATTTTGTATCTATACGGTTGGAAATATTTGTTATCATTCCGACCATAATTTATATATAATCAATGGAGAATGCTGTGGTACAGCAGATTAGAAAAAGGATTACTCGCAGTAAGTTCGGCGAGATATTTTTGTTTCATCTTTTCCTCAATATGATGTCGAGTACGTTACCAAGCTACTCGCCATATTTGAGAAAGAAGGATTGGTTACGCGTATAGCGAGAGGAGTGTATGTTTAGGCACGTAAGACACGTTTTGGCATCCCTTACCCTTCAGTCTGTGAATTGTAGAATCGTATGCAAACGATACGATATCATCTTAAGACTTCAATATTTTGTTGTTAACAAGAAAAGATTCTTGATTACCCTTCCCTGAAGAAGTCGAGTGCCTCTTTGATCTCCTCTTCAGAACATTCCTGATTGATTTGAATATCGCCGATATCCCCTAACAAAGTAAAGTTGATGATGCCGGCAGTATTCTTCTTGTCGTGTCGCATCAGTTCGAGCAGTATGGGATAATCATTACAAGTAATATTCAAGGAACCGTAATAAGTGCGGATAAAAGCTACGGTCTGACGAAGAATACTCATGGGGAAGTGACATTTGATCACACTGAGGAACAGTTCGCAGATCATACCGTAGGCAACAGCATAGCCATGAAGGATCGGTTTCTCTTTACGCAGGGCAAATGACTCGAAGGCATGACCGATGGTGTGCCCGAAATTCAGCGCTTTCCGCATGTTCTGCTCATGGGGATCCACCTCCACGATATTCTCTTTCACCTTCACACTGGCACCCACCATCAGTTGTAGCTTTTCTAATAAGCTATCATCGATGGCAGCTTCTTCGTTGCTGAGTTCTTCGAGAGGGAAGTTCAGCAGGTCTGCCCACATTTTCCGGAAACTGATCAGTCCGTGCTTGATCATCTCTGCATAGCCTGAAAGGATATTCCCATAGTCGAGGGTGTTCAGGAAAGAAGTGGAGAGAAGGACATACTCAGGGTTGTTGAAGACACCCACCTCATTCTTCAGTCCGTTGAGGTTGATGCCTGTCTTGCCACCTATCGAGGCATCTACCATAGCCAGCAGGGTAGTGGGGATATTGATGAAGTTGATGCCTCTCTTGAAGGTCGATGCGGCAAAGCCCCCTAAGTCAGTCACCATGCCACCCCCTAAGTTGATCAGCAGAGAGTGGCGTGTCGCCCCTTGACCGCTGAGCTGTTGCCATACCTCCATCAGAGAAGAGATATCCTTATGACTGTCGGATGCTTGGATGGTGATGAGCCGGGCGCCTTTCAGACAAAGAAAACCCTCTATCCTTGGCCAACAGTAAATGGCGGTATGCTCATCCGTCAGCACGAAGATCTTGTCATGCTCACACTCGGAGATGGCAATTGCCAAGACCTCCTGCAGATTATTTGTTATGATTACATGTTGTTCCATCATTCTCCACAAATTATAAACCAAATCGCCTGCAAAGGTAGTTATTTTTATTAATTATGAAAATCTTTTAATGTTTTTTCTTGTTTTAGTCATTAAACCTTAATGATATAAAGAACGTCAAAAAAATGATAATTTTTGATATCAGGACAATACAATATTTTTATTAAATGAGAAGAATACTTCCCCTCATAATCCTGCTCCTCGTAATGACTACAGGCGCTTATGCCCAGGAAAGGAAGATAACCGGAAGGATCACCGACCGTGACACGAAAGAGGCGGTGCCTCAGGTTACCATCCAACTGCTGAAAGCAGACAGCACTTTCGTAACAGGTGGCCTCTCCAATGATGACGGTGATTTTAATATCACGGCTCCCGATAACGGGAAATTCATCATCAAGATGACAAGTGTGGGATATCTTACATTGACTAAAGATATTACAATCTCTGAAGATAGGAATGTGGCTATGGGAAACGTTACGATGGGGGCTGATGCGATTATGCTGAAGGAAACCACCGTAACGGGGCAGGCCGTGAAGATGACGATTATCGACGACACCGTGGTATATAACGCAGCAGCCTTTCGTACCCCCGAGGGCTCTGTCGTTGAGGAACTGGTGAAGAAACTCCCGGGAGCACAGGTGGATGATGACGGAAATATCACCATCAACGGTAAGAGTGTTAAGAAGGTGAAGGTGGATGGCAAGGAGTTTATGACAGGCGATACAAAGATTGCCATAAAGAATCTCCCCACCTCTATTGTCGAGAAGGTGAAGGCATACGATGAGAAGAGTGATCTTTCCCGTATTACAGGTATCGATGACGGTGAGGAAACCACTGTCATCGACTTCGGTTTGAAGCAGGGAATGCACAAAGGTACTTTTGCCAATGTGGATATCGGGGTGGGTACCAAGAGCCGTTATGCGGAGAAGATGATGGCCTCGTATATGAACAGCACCTCACGTTATATGTTGGTAGGTGATGCCAACAACGTGAACGACAGAGGGTTTTCCGGTGGTCGTGGCGGGGGCGGCAATGGTCTCAATGCCTCCAAGACACTGGGCGGAAACATCAACTATGAGAAGAGGAAGGTGATACAGGTGGATGGTAGTGTGCGATGGACACATAATGACGGTGACCGGCAGTCCACCTCCTCATCAGAAGACTTTGTCAGCAAAGCTGCCTCGTTCTCCAACAGCAACAGCAAGAATTTCAGCAGAAGTGATAATTTCCAGGCACAGATGCGACTGGAGTGGACTCCTGACTCGGTGACGAATATCATGTTCCGTCCGAATTTCAGCTATCAGGGAAATGATGGAAACACGGTCAGTGAGAATGCCTCCTTTACCGAAGATCCTTATGATTATGTGGATGATCCTCTGTCTGAGGAAGGATTAGCTACATTGTCTGATAAGGATATCGTCGTTAACAAACGGGCTAACAGGTCAGCATCCAACAGCGGTTCTACCTCCGTGGACGCCTCCCTCCAGTATAATCGCAGACTGAACGCTTACGGAAGAAACGTTACGCTCAGAGGATCTGTCAACTATAGCGACAGAGACAATAAATCCCTGTCATCCAACGATGTACATCTCTATCAGGTGATGAACTATCTGAATACCGGTGACTCTACCTATGTCACCAACCGTTATAACCTGACTCCGACCAAGGCATGGGGATACTCCTTACAGGCTACTTACAGTGAGCCGATTTTCAAGAATGTCTTCCTGCAGTTTAACTACCAGTTCCAATATAAGTATAACAAGAGCGACCGCTCGACATTTGACTTCAGCAGGGATAACTACGATATGTTCAGTTATTATTCCGGGAAATACGGTGGCTGGAATAAATACTTCTCCGGACTCGTTAATCCCCTGGACTATTATCTGGATGATGACCTCAGTCGATTCTCGGAGTATAAGAACTATATCCATGACTTGCGTGTCACACTGCGTATAGTTCGGGAGAAATATCAGATCAATACCGGACTGATGATTCAGCCGCAGACCACAAAGTTCATACAGCGTTATCAGGGCGTGGATGTAGATACCACCCGTCATGTGATTAACTTCTCTCCGACGCTGAACATGCGGTATCGTTTCTCTCGTCAGGAACAATTGCGCCTGGAATATAGGGGCTCCAGCTCGCAGCCAAATATGTCACAACTGTTGGATATCACCGATGACAGCGACCCGCTGAATGTCTCCAAGGGTAACCCCGGCCTGAAACCTTCGTTCAGGAATAATATGCGACTGTCGTACAACAAGCATATTCAGAGCCATATGCAGAGCATCATGGTGTATGCTGACTATAGTAATACCCGTAACTCTATCAGTAATATGGTGACCTACGATGAGAAGACAGGTGGAAGAACCACCCGCCCGGAGAATATCAACGGTGATTGGAATACCAGTGTGGGCGCCACCTATAACGTGGCTATCGACAGTGTTGGTATATGGAATATTTCTACCGCTACAAACTACAGTTATACGAATAACGTGGGATATATCACACTGAATCGTGATGAGTCCTCCCAAAAGAACACGACACGTACCACCAGCGTGAGAGAGCACTTACAACTTAGCTATCGCAAAGACTGGTTTGAGATAACTACCGATGGGAGCGTCAATTATAATCATAGCCGTAATCTCCTGCAGACAAACTCTAATCTCGACACCTGGCAGTTCTCCTATGGTGCGAGTATGAATATCTATGCTCCGTGGGGGTCAAGTATCTCTACTGACATCCATGAGCAGAGCCGCAGAGGATATAACGATGCCGCGATGAATACCAACGAACTGATCTGGAATGTGCAGGTGGCTCAGAGCTTCCTGAGAGGTAAACCACTCACTATTACCCTGCAGTTCTATGATATCTTGCATGAGCAGAGTAATTTCTCTCGTATGATCAATGCGATGCGCCGGAGCGATACCTCTTATAACACGATTACCAGCTATGCCATGCTGCATGCCATTTACCGTTTCAATGCTTTTGGATCCCGCCAAGCCCGTCGTGGCATGCGTTTCCCGGGAATGAATATGGACTTCGGCGGCGGCGACCGGATGCGTGGTGGCCAAAGAAATGGTGGCCAGAGAGGCGGTAACCGTGGCGGTGGCTTCGGCGGTGGTGGCTTCGGCGGCGGTGGCGGACGAAGATGAAAAGTATGTTAAAGAATTAAACGTTTCTCTGTTTGTAGCATCAAAGAGAAACAAGTGGATCCATCTTAAATGAATGAAGATAGAATGAAAAAAAATCTTTTACTGATACTGTTGCTGACGGTATCAGTCTTTTCTTTTTCCCAGAGTAGGAGAGTGTCCGGTACATTGATCGACAGAGATACCAAAGAGGGTGTCATGCAGGTGACGGTGCAACTGTTGAAGACAGACAGCGCTTTTGTCAGTGGGGCTATCTCTGATGACTCTGGAAAATTTAGTGTAACAGCGCCCCGTAATGGCAATTATCTGTTGAAATTCACAAGTGTGGGATATAAACCGCTTGTCAAGGAGGTGACCATTGCCAATGACAAGAACGTAGCCATGGGGAATATCCTTTTCGCCTCTGATGCAATCATGCTGAAGGGTGCTACCGTTACCGGACAGGCTTCAAAGGTAACTGTCAGGAAGGATACCTTCGTGTATAGCGCGGATGCATATCGTACCCCTGAGGGCTCTGTTATCGAGGAGCTGGTGAAGAAACTGCCAGGTGCGGAAGTGGATGATGACGGTAAGATCACCATCAATGGTAAGGAAGTGAAGAAAATCCTTGTTGACGGCAAAGAGTTCATGACGGGTGATACGAAGACCGCTATGCAGAACCTCCCGACATACATTGTTAACAATATAAAGGCATACGATCAGCGCAGTGACCTCTCACGCATCACGGGTATCGACGATGGTGAGGAGGAGACGGTGCTCGACTTTGGTATCAAGCCGGGAATGAACAGGGGTATGTTTGCCAATGCCGACTTGGCTGTGGGTAACAAAAGCCGGTATGCAGAGCGTCTGATGACAGCTGTCTTTAAGAACAACTGGAAACTGATGGGATTCGCCAATGCCAACAACACCGGTGACAGAGGATTCCCAGGTGGTGGCGGCGGTGGTCGTTGGGGACGAGCTAACGGACTCAGCGCCAGTAAGATGCTCGGACTGAACTTCAACTATGATGACAGTAAGAAACTCCAGATGGATGTCAGTCTAAGGTGGAATCACCGTGATGGGGATGTCTATTCCAAACAATCGGTGGAGAACTTCGTGAGCTCTGCCGGATCTTTCTCCAACAGTCTGAGTCAGAACTATACACGTGCTGACAATATCAACTTCAACATGCGTATGGAGTGGAAACCGGATACAATGACGAACATCATGTTCCGACCCAGTATCTCGACAAGTAAGAATGATGGTAATAGCAAGAGCCGCTCGGCAGCATTTACCGTAGATCCCTATCTCTATGTGACTGACCCGCTGGCGGACGCCTCTATCGAAGAACTGGCAGCCGACAGCCTGATGGTTAACAGACGCAGTAACGGAAACTTGTCGTATTCGGATAACCTGTCTGTGAATGCTGTCTTACAGTATAACCGTAAACTCAACAACAAAGGGCGTAACGTCACCCTGCGGGGACAATATCGGTACGGTGACGCAGAGAGTAAGTCAATGTCCACTTCTGATGTGATTCTTTATCAGATACGGAATGCGGCAGGAAATGACTCCACCTATTATACAAACAGGTATAACCTTACCCCTACAAAGAACTGGAGCTATTCTTTGGAGGCTACCTACAGTGAGCCGATCTTCAGGCGTACCTATCTCCAGTTCCGCTACAGTGCTACCTATAATTATAATAAGAGTGACCGCTCTACCTATGACTTCAGTTTGTTCCCCACCAATATCTTCAGTGACGTGACTCAGGAATACCGTGGATGGAACAACTATCTCTCACTGTTGACCAATCCGTTGGATGACTATCTTGATGATGATCTGAGCCGCTTCTCTGAATATAAGAACCTTATCCACGAGGGACATGTCATGTTCCGCCTCATACGTGATAAATATAAGATGAATGCGGGAGTGATGCTGCAAGCACAGAATAATAAGTTCGTTCAGGATTACCAGGGTGTCCACACCGATACCACCCGTCATGTGGTGAACGTCACACCGACACTCGATTTCAGATATAATCCCAACGATGTGACGGAGCTGCGTATCAACTACCGTGGACGTACGGAACAGCCTTCCATGAGTAACCTGCTGGATATCACCGATGACAGCGACCCTCTGAATATCACAAAGGGTAACCCCGGACTGAAACCGTCGTTCACCAACAGCTTCCAACTCTTCTATAATACGTACATCCAGAGTCATCAACGGGGTATCATGTCGTTCGCCAACTTCAATACTACTTCAAACTCCATCAGCAATATGGTAACGTATGATGAGCGTACCGGTGGAAGAACCACCCGTCCGGAGAATATCAATGGCAACTGGGATGCTAACCTCGGATTTATGTTTAATACCGCCATCGACTCTGCCGGTGTGTGGAATATCAATAACTTTATTATGGGTAGCTACAACAACTATGTGGGCTATCTTTATGTGGATGCGCTCAAAGCCGCTCAGAAAAATACGACACGTACCACCTTCATCAGGGAGCGTCTGCAGGGTAGCTATCGTAAGGACTGGTTTGAACTGTCTGTTGACGGTTCGCTCAACTATACGCATACCCGTAACCTCTTGCAGAGTCAGAGTAACCTCGATACATGGCAGTTCTCCTATGGTGGCGGCATCAATCTGTATGCTCCCTGGGGAACGAGTCTTTCATCCGATATCCATAACCAGAGCAGAAGAGGCTACAATGATGCTTCAATGAACACCGACGAGCTGATATGGAATGCGCAGCTGTCGCAGACGTTCTTAAAGGGTAAACCGCTTACTGTCAGTCTGCAGTTCTACGACATCCTGCATAACCAGAGTAACTATAGCCGTACTGTCAACGCCATGCAGCGCAGCGATACGGAGTATAATAATATCAACAGCTATGCAATGCTCCACGTTATCTACCGTCTGAATATCTTCGGAGGAAAAGAAGCACGTGAGCAGATGATGAGACAAGGTCCTGGCGGCCCGGGAGACCGACGCGGCTTTGGCGGCGGCAACCGTGGTGGCTTTGGCGGCGGTAACCGTGGTGGCTTTGGCGGCGGTAACCGCGGTGGTTTCGGCGGAAGATAAAGATTTACTGACTATAGGAAAGGGCTCGTATCATTGATACGGGCCTTTTAAATTTTGCTTTTTTCATCCACCTTAGACAGAATGAAGAGCCTTTTCCCTGTTTTGACCAGAATTTCTTTTGTTGTCCAGATAAACTTGAGAGAAAAAGATGAGTTTATTTTCATACTGATGGTTTACATTCTATCTTTGCATTGTCAAAAGAAAAAAATAATAAGTTTAACAATTAAATATTTACGATTATGAAGACAAATTTAAATTCTCAGAAGAAAGGTAACAAATTGAGTGGTTATATGTTCTTGGCAATGTGCACCGGAATGGTACCTGGAAGATTTTAATCTTATCATACAGATAGCATACTGATGAAAGTAAGAAGGCAAAGAGTTGATAGTTAGGAGTATTAATCTTTAGAAAGTCAAAGTCATGATACCAGGTTTGTTTAGTAGTAATAATGGTTGGTCTTCCGTGGATCAAAAGAGTGTGGAAATATTCGAGGACATCACCTTTTTCCTTCAAAGGAAATGTATGATAAAATAAAAACTGAAATAGGGACAGGAAACAAAATGTTGCCTGTCCCTATTTTTTTTATCTTGAGAACCCCATCATTTTCCAATTATTTCGTATATTTGCAATGTGTTTCAAATTGTTGATTCTATAAATCGTGCGCAAGATATGACCAAACAAGAATACGAAGATCGCATCGCCGAACTGGAACATCAGGTGGAGGAGATGCAGTTGACTTTTATCGATGTTATCAACCGTAACGTACAATTAGCGCAACAGGTAGATGCCTATTATGATGTGCGACGGAGGGTACAGATGCTCAAAGAGCTTGTCATCCGCCACAAGGAGTTGCTCAAGAATGCGGATCTGCGTGATGATGAGGAGTTGATGGCAATCATAGAGACAAAACTGGAGGAAAGTCTCGCCTATCAGGATCCTGACTACGGACTGAAGGATGTCGCCGAACTTGTTGGCACCACACAGAGTCGTATCGTGGACTTATTCCGCAGATCACCCGTTCACAAGACTGTTGACGACTATCTCGACTACCTCCGTCTGCTCCGGTCGATGGTCTATCTGCGGGAAAAACCGATGTGGGGTGTGGCAGCCTGCGCCCAGGAAGCAGGCTTCTCTGTCATCCGTACCTTCAACCGTAAGTTCCAGGATGCCATCGGCATGACACCCCATGAGTTCCGTATGCTGTTAGCCGACGGGAAGAGTAATATGGAGCGAGGACTATAATTCTTCCTCATCCCAGTCATCATCGAAGCCGAACATGACAGGGTCGGTGAAGGCGTCAATGGCGCGGCGGTCTTTCTTGGTGGGACGGCCGGTGCCATGAGCGCGGTTGATGAAACCGCTGATACGACTCATCTCCAAGAGCTCGTATTGCTTCGGATCGGTGACATTCTCGTAGATCTCCGGCACAAGTTTCGCCCCCACACGTTGCTCGATACATTTAAGCACTTTGAAAGAGTAGGTGACAGGGGGCTTCTTCACATCCACCACCTCACCCACCTTCAACGGTCTGCTGGGTTTGACGTTCACCCCATTGATAGTGACGCGTCCGTTCTTACAAGCGTCAGCGGCGATGGTGCGTGTCTTGAAGATACGCGATGCCCACAGCCATTTGTCTATTCTTGCCTGATTGATGTCTGCCATGCTTATTCTTTTTCTTTCGGAGCAGACTTCTTCGCTACCCCTTTCTTGTTGTATTGGTTCATGGTGATATCAATGCCGGCCAGCACAAAACTCTTGATAATCTCAATAGCTGTATTGATGGCAGGCTCCAAAATCTCTTTCTCTTCCGGAGAGAAATCGCCTAAGACCCAGTCAATCTGATGCCCTTGCAGAAAAGTGTTACCGATACCCATCCTCAAACGCGCATATTGCTGTCCGATAAGCTGCTGGATATGCCCTAAACCATTGTGTCCGCCATTGCTGCCATTACCCTTCAGCCGGAAGGTGCCTAAAGGCAGTGCCAGCTCATCCACGATGACAAGCAGGTGCTGCTGGTCGATATTCTCTTTCTGCAGCCAGTAACGCACAGCATTACCACTAAGGTTCATATAGGTGGTCGGCTTCAGCAGGATGAGCTTTCGCCCTTTGAGACTCGTCTCAGCCACATACCCGTAGCGCTTATCTTCAAAAACAGTATTGGACGCCTTTGCAAAAGCGTCCAATACCATATATCCTGTGTTGTGGCGATTCCCTGCGTATTGGTCACCGGGGTTGCCTAAGCCAACAATCAGATATTTTTCCATCTGTTCCTCTTCCTTTTTGGGAAACAAAGAGTGTAACAGATTACTCAGCTGCTTCAGCATCTTGAGCGGCAGCGTTAGACTTACGGGTAGCCTTGATGGTGCAAACCACCACTTCCTTGCTGGTAGCCATCTCCAGGTTATCGAACTGCAGCTGACCAACCTTGATGCTCTTACCGATAGTCAGGTTGGTAACGTCGATGTTCAGCGCCTCTGGGATGTCAGTGTACTTAGCGGTAACGTTAACCTTACGTACGATGAGGCTCAGACGACCACCATCGCGAACACCCTGTGCCAGACCGTTCAGCTTGACAGGAATACCAATGGTGATGGGCTTCTCTGCGTTGATCTCATAGAAGTCAGCGTGCAACAGCTGATCTGATACCGGGTGGAACTGCAGCTCCTTGATGACAGCCTTGTGCAACTCACCGTCGATGTTGAGGTTGACAACATAGATGTCGGGAGTGTAAACTGCCTTGCGTATCTCTGCGGCGGAAACAGCGAATGCCAATGCCTCTGGCAGACCATTCTCACCTCTCTTCTCACCATAGAGATTACAGGGGATGAAACCTTCTTTTCTCAACTCACGGGTAGCCTTCTTACCGGTCTCGTTCCTTTTCTGACCTTTTACTTCAATTTCTTTCATAATAAAAATGTGTTACTCTAAATTAAGTTGTTAAACAAATAATGCTTAATTCACCATCACACGGAAATGTGCTCGAAAAAAGCGGTGCAAAATTACAATATTTATTCGAATAAACAAAATTATTTCTCTCTTAATTCCAATAAGAATCAGTTTTTGAGGTATATGACC
>FLNV01000804.1_pt1 | contig 15733 bp, 10 predicted proteins | sample 1140351 | NCBI WGS metagenome assembly FLNV01 (sample SAMEA3878207, study PRJEB12797) | bioreactor metagenome | biome: Moose rumen | place: Sweden | collected 2011-10 | reverse complement strand
CGGGGTCGGGGCCTCGCGTTGCCGTCGTCGGCTCTGGCCCCGCCGGACTGGCTGCCGCCGACATGCTCTGGCAACTGGGCTACAAGGTGACCGTCTTCGAAAAGAACGAGGCCGCGGGTGGCCTGTTGCGCTACGGCATTCCCAACTTCAAGCTGAACAAGGCCATCATCGACCGACGCATCGCACTCATGGAGCAGGAGGGCATTGAGTTCTGCTACAATGTCAGCCTCACCCCCAACCCCTCTCCAAAGGGCGAGGGGAGTGATTACTTCTGCGTGCAGTACGAGGCAGGTCATTCTACGCCCCTCTCCCTTTGGAGAGGGGACGGGGGTGAGGCTTCATTTGCCGCCGTCGTCCTCGCCACCGGCACCCCTACCCCACGCAATCTGGACGTGCCCGGCCGCGAGCTGAAGGGTATCCACTTCGCCCTGGAACTGCTGGCCCAGCAGAACCGCGTGCTTGCCGGCGCTGAGTATGGCAAGGACGAGCGTATCACTGCCAAAGGCAAGGACGTGCTGGTGATAGGCGGCGGCGACACTGGCAGCGACTGCATAGGCACGGCTCACCGTCAGGGAGCCAAGAGCGTCACGCAGATAGAGATCATGCCCAAACCGCCCATAGGCCCCGACGACCCCAACAACCCGTGGCCCAACTTCCCACGCACATTCAAGACTACCTCGTCGCACGAGGAGGGCTGCACCCGCCGCTGGAACATCAACACCCTGGAGTTTCTGGGCAGGGACGGACGGCTCACAGGCGTGCGGGTACAGGAAATAGAATGGCAGCCTGATCCCAAAGGCGGCAGACCTGTGATGGTGGAAAAGGGCAAGCCAGAGGTTATCAAAGCCGACCTGGTACTGCTGGCCATGGGCTTCCTGAAGCCAGAACACCCCACGTACCCAGACAATGTCTTCGTCTGCGGCGACGCAAAGAACGGAGCATCACTTGTCGTAAAGGCCATGGCCAGCGGAAGAGAGACAGCGCTGCAGGTACACAAGTTCCTTTTGGGGAAATAGTTCCGAGTTATGAGCTATGAAGAGTTCAGATAACAATAGGTATTAACAATTAAAACAGAACAAGATGAAAAGAATTGAAGCAATCATCCGAAAGACAAAGTTCCAGGAAGTCAAGGAGGCGCTGCTCTCCTCTGACATCAACTGGTTTGAGTACCACGACGTACACGGCATAGGGCAAAGCCGTCAGGAGCGCATATACCGCGGCGTGCAGTACTCCACCGACGTCATAGAGCGGGTGGCCATCACCATTGTCTGCCGCGACCAGTTCGTAGAGCCCACGGTGAAGGTCATTCTCAAGGTGGCTCACACGGGCGAGGTGGGCGACGGGCGCATCTTCGTCTCTGACGTGACGGACGTGTGGTCTATCCGCACCGGGGAGAACGGCGACACCGTACTCAGGGACAAGAAATAAGTGTCAGGAGAAAGTGAAAAGGTAAAAAATAAGGATAACAAAAAACAGACAACAAGATGACTACACTATTTTTGACCGCCAACGCCATCAGCGGCGTTGACACACTGTGGGTGTTGCTCGGAGCCATGCTCGTCTTCTGGATGCAACCCGGCTTCGCCCTTGTAGAGGCAGGCATGACGCGTGCCAAGAACACGGCCAACATTCTGATGAAGAACTTCTGCGACTTCATGTGCGGCAGCGTGCTGTTCTGGATTGTCGGCTTCTCCATCATGTTCGGCACCGACCACGGCTTACTTGGCTGGGACGGCCTCTTCTTCCGCTCCAACGGCGGCAACGACTGGCTGCCCGCCCCCGCTTTCTTCATCTTCCAGACCATGTTCTGCGCCACGGCTGCCACCATTGTCTCTGGTGCCATGGCAGAACGCACCAAGTTCTCGAACTATCTCATCTACTCCGTCCTGATCTCTGCAATTGTATATCCCATTTCCGGCCATTGGGGATGGGGCGGCGGATGGCTCGCAGAACTTGGTTTTCATGACTTTGCCGGTTCCACCATGGTACACGCATGCGGCGGTATGCTCGCACTGGCGGGTGCCATGGCTCTCGGCCCCCGCATAGGCAAGTATGACAACGCGCGCAAGAGCCGCGCCATACCCGGTCACAACCTGGCCCTCTGTGCCCTCGGCGTCTTCTGCCTGTGGGTGGGCTGGTTCGGTTTCAATCCCTGCTCTGAACTGAGCATCACGGGCGAGAGCGCCATCCACTCGGCCCATGTCTTCATCACTACCAACATGGCCGCTGCCACGGGAGGCCTGGCCGCACTGGCCTACACGTGGGCCATTGACGGCAAGCCCTCGCTCTCCATGGTGTGCAACGGCATACTGGCAGGTCTGGTGGGCATTACCGCAGGCTGCGACTGCGTGGACATCTGGGCGGCCGCCGTCATCGGCGTGGTGACAAGCGTCGTGATGTGCTGGAGTGTGTCCTTCATCGACAAGCGGCTGCATGTGGACGACCCCGTAGGCGCCATCTCCGTACACGGCGTGGGCGGCATCGTGGGCACCATTCTGACAGGTGTCTTTGTCAATCCTGCTCTCAACGGCACCGAGACCACCGTGCTGGTGCAGACCTTCGGCGCACTGGCCGTCTGCGCGTGGGCGTTCGGCATGGGACTCGTCATCTTCTACGGACTGAAGCACACCATAGGCTTGCGCTGCGACAAGCGTATCGAGGAAGAGGGTCTGGACGTGTATGAACACGGCGAGGCTTGCTACAACTGATAATACTAAAGGATTATGAAGAAGAATTATATAACAACCGGCTGGCTGCTCTTCGTAGCAGCCGCCGCTATGGCGCAAGAAGCAGTAGAGACCACCGTGGCTGCCGATGTGGTCAGTCAGTACGTATGGCGTGGTCAGGACCTGGGAAGCGCGTCCCTCCAGCCCACGCTGGGCGTGAGCTACAAGGGAGTGAGCCTGTCGGCATGGGGCAGCGTGGGACTGGCCAGCGCCGACGACACCAAAGAGCTGGACCTGACGCTGGGCTACCAGACAGGCGGACTCAGCATAGGCGTGACCGACTATTGGTTCAACACACCCGAACAGCGCTATTTCATCTACGACACAGACAAGACAAGCCACGTCTTTGAGGCGACTGTGGGCTACGACTTCGGTGTGGCCAGCCTGCAGTGGTTCACCAACTTTGCCGGCAACGACGGCGTAAACAACAGCGGCAAGCGGGCCTACAGCAGCTATGTGGAGGCCAACGTTCCCTTCCGCTTGGGCGGAGCGGAGTGGACGGCCACGGCGGGTGCCGTACCCTTTGCCACCGACTTCTATGGTGCTTCAGGCTTTGCCGTCACCAACCTCTCGTTGAAAGCCGTCAAGACAATACGCGTGACCGACAGCTTCAGCCTTCCCGTCTTCGCGCAAGTGGCGGCCAATCCCTGTGCGCAGAAGGCCTACCTCGTGTTCGGACTCACCCTGCAACCATGAAAACAAAGTATATCTTCGTGACGGGCGGCGTGGTGTCATCAATAGGCAAAGGCATCATCGCCGCCAGCATAGGCAAGCTGCTGCAAGCCCGCGGCTTCAAGATCACCATTCAGAAGTTCGACCCCTACATCAACATTGACCCAGGTACGCTGAACCCCTACGAACACGGCGAGTGCTATGTCACCGCCGACGGCATGGAAACCGACCTGGACCTGGGACACTACGAACGCTTCACAGGCATAGAGACGACACGCGACAACAGTGTCACCACCGGACGCATCTACCAGAGTGTCATAGAGCGCGAGAGGCGCGGCTACTACCTGGGCAAGACCATCCAAGTGGTTCCGCACATCACTGACGAGATAAAGCGCAGAATGCTGAGAGAGGAGGGCCTTGACTTTGTCATCACCGAGATAGGCGGCACGATAGGCGACATAGAGAGCCAGCCGTTTCTCGAGGCCATCCGCCAGCTGCGCTGGGAGCTGGGCAGCGACACGGTCTGCGTACACCTCACATACGTGCCCTACCTGAAAGCGGCCGACGAGCTGAAGACCAAGCCCACGCAACACTCGGTGAAGGAGCTGCAAAGCTCGGGACTGCAGCCCGACATACTCATACTGCGCACAGAGCGACATCTTGACGACACACTGCGCATGAAGGTGGCATCGTTCTGCAATGTGGAGCAGGAGTGCGTGGTGCAGAGCGTGGACATGCCCAGCATCTACGAGGTGCCCGTGAGTATGCAGCAGCAGGGACTCGACGCAGCCATTCTGAAGAAATGCCTCACCCCCAAGGGGTCGGCCCCCCCTACTGCCCCCGAGGGGGCTTCATTAGTCTTGAGTACAGAGTCTATAGTGTCCCCCTCGGAGGACGAAAGTGGGGCCGCCCCTCTCCTTGGGAGAGGGGTCGGGGGTGAGGCTGGCATGGCCTCCTGGCACAACTTTCTGGAAAAGCAGCGGAGTGCCAAGCGCGAGGTGGACATAGCGCTGGTGGGCAAGTACGACCTGCAAGATGCCTATAAGAGCATCCGCGAGAGCCTCACCCTGGCCGGCATCTACAACGACACGAAGGCGCGGCTGCACTTCGTCAACAGCGAAGAGACAACAAAGGATAACGTCGCCGAGAAACTCGAAGGCATGGCAGGCATCGTCATCTGTCCAGGCTTCGGACAGCGTGGCATAGAGGGCAAGATCATCGCGGCCGAATACACCCGCACCCACGACATACCCACGTTTGGCATTTGCCTCGGAATGCAAATGATGGTGATAGAGTTTGCACGCAACGTGCTGGGATATAAGGATGCCAACAGCGCAGAGATGAGACCCACCACACAGCCCCTCCCAGTCATGGAGGGTACCAACTACAATGAGCCTGTAAACGTCATCGACCTCATGGAAGAACAGAAAAACATCACGCAGATGGGTGGCACAATGAGATTAGGCGCATACGATTGCCTGTTGGCAGAAGGCAGCAGAGCGTTCGAGGCGTATTCCATTCTTGCCTTGCAAGCGACCAAAGGTCGAGCGGACCATTCACCATTGACCATTGACCATTGCCATGCGGTCGGCGTAGCCAATAATGGTCAATGTTCCATGGTCAATGGTCAATGTATAAAGGAGCGCCACCGCCACCGCTACGAGTTCAACAACCAGTACCGCGACGAATACGAACGCCACGGCATGAAGTGCGTAGGCATTAACCCCCAAGCCAATCTGGTGGAGATAGTCGAGATACCAGAGAAGCGCTGGTACATCGGCACACAGTTCCACCCAGAATACTCCTCCACGGTGCTTCACCCCCACCCTCTGTTCATGAGTTTCATTAAAGCCTGTGTAGAAGGAAAAGACAGAAATTAAAATAATTATAATAATTTCTGTCCAAGACAAAAACAATATGACGGAACAACTGAAGCACGAATGCGGCGTGGCAATGATACGGCTGCTGAAGCCCATGTCACACTACGAGCAGAAATACGGCACACGAGCCTACGGCACGGAAAAGCTCTACCTGATGATGGAGAAACAGCACAACCGCGGGCAGGAAGGAGCAGGCATTGCCGCCGTCAACCTGCACACCCTGCCCGGCTCTGAATACATGTTTCGTGAGCGGGCCGAAGGCAAGGAGGCTATCACGGAGGTGTTTAAGAAAATTGACAATGGACAATGGTCAATGGTCAATTGCCAATTGCTCATGGGCCACCTCCGCTACTCCACCACAGGAAAGAGCGGACTAAAATACGTCCACCCCTTCCTGCGGCGCAACAACTGGCGGGCAAAGAACCTCTGCCTGTGCGGCAATTTCAACATGACCAACATAGAAGAGGTGTTCCGCCTGTTGACCCGTCAGGGACAGTCGCCACGTATCTATGGCGACTCGTACATCATGCTGGAACTGATGGGCCACCGTCTGGACCGCGAGGTGGAGCGCCTGTTCGCAGAGGCGAAGGAGAGCGGACTGGAAGACACCGACATCACCCGCTATATAGACCACCACGTGCAGATGACCAACGTGCTGCGCACCACGATGCCCCACTTCGACGGAGGCTACGTGATATGCGGAATGACCGGCAGCGGAGAGATGTTTGCCATGCGCGACCCGTGGGGCATACGCACAGCCTTCTACTACCAGGACGACGAGATGCTGGTGGTGGCCTCTGAGCGCCCCGTCATACAGACCTGCTTCAACCTTGCCACCGACGACGTATGTGAGCTGAAGCCCGGGCAGGCGCTGATAGCACACAAGAGCGGACAGGTCTGTCAGGAGCAGGTCTTGGAGACGCAGGGAGAACACAGCTGTTCCTTCGAGCGCATCTACTTCAGCCGAGGCTGCGACCGCGACATCTACCAGGAACGCAAGCGTCTGGGCGAGCAACTGGGGCGACCCATCATGCAGGCCATCGACGGCGACGTGCAGCACACCGTCTTCTCCTATATCCCCAACACGGCCGAGGTGGCCTTCTACGGCATGACCGACGGAATCCGCAAAAGCCTCCCCAAGGAGAATGGCCGGGAGGTGGCCGTGCGCACAGAGAAGGTCATCTGGAAGGACATCAAGTTGCGCACCTTCATCACCGAGGGTGCAGAGCGCAATGGGCTCGCGGCCCATGTCTATGACATCAGCTATGGCTCGCTGCAGCCATACGAGGACCGTCTGGTCATCATAGACGACTCCATTGTGCGAGGCACCACGCTCAGGGAAAGCATTCTGAAGATACTGGACCGTCTGCACCCTAAGCAGATAGTGATGGTCAGCTCGTCGCCGCAGATACGCTATCCCGACTACTACGGCATAGACATGTCGCGTCTGGAAGAGCTGTGTGCCTTCCGCGCCGCCATCGCACTGATAGAGGAGCGGAGCCTCACCCCCGACCCCTCTCCGAGTGGAGAGGGGAGTAGATACTCTCGTGAGCAAGGACAACAATTGATAGAAGAGGTGTATCGATTATGCAAGGAGCGTCCTTTAGAGGCTAATCACGTCAGGCGAATCTACGAGCCGTTCACCGTCGAGGAGATAAACCGCAAGATAGTGGAGATGCTGCGTCCAGAGGGTATGCAGACTACTGTCAAACTGGTGTTCCAAAGCATTGAGGGATTGCACAGCGCATGTCCGAAGCACACGGGCGACTGGTATTTCACAGGGCATTACCCCACGCCGGGCGGCACACGGCTCGTCAATCAGGCATTCGTGAACTATGTGGACAAGGAATTTCTTCGACGAGCAAAGCGACAGAGCCGAGCTGGGGAGTAAGGAGGTTTGATAACTAAAGTATATGAGAAAAGCGAAACTGATTCTTGACGACGGAAGCGAATTCTGTGGATGGTCGTTTGGCTACGAGCAGGGAGCGACGGGTGAGGTGGTCTTCAACACTGCCATGACGGGCTATCCCGAGAGCCTTACCGACCCCAGCTATGCAGGGCAGATACTGGTGATGACCTACCCGCTGGTGGGTAACTATGGTGTACCACCTATAAGAGGTGAGAGGTCAGAGGTGAGAGGTGAGAGAGTGGACCTGTCCGCAGACCTTCCTGATTATTGGGAGAGCGAACGTATCCATCCAAAAGCGCTGATCGTGGCCGACTACAGCAGGGAGTTTTCCCACTGGAATGCACAGGAGTCGCTGGCTGCGTGGCTGAAGCGAGAGAAGGTGCCTGCGCTGACGGGCATCGACACCCGGCGGCTGACCATACTGCTCAGAGAGCATGGGGTGATGAGGGGACGTATCAGCCTCACCCCCGACCCCTCTCCCAAGGAGAGGGGAGTGGTCACCTATGCCAATGGTTTTGTCAATAACAGAGCTATAAGCTCCCCTCTCCTTGGGAGAGGGGCTGGGGGTGAGGCTGACTATGGTTCCGTGAACTGGGTAGAGAAGGTGAGTTGCAAGGAGAGAACTACATATCGTCCCGCAACCGACCACTCACCTCATACCACTCACCACTCCTCACTAAAAAAAGTGGTGCTGGTTGACTGCGGCCTGAAGGCCAACATCATTCGCTGTCTGCTGAGGCGCGGTGTAGAGGTGGTGCGGGTGCCGTGGGACTACGACTTCAACCAACTGGACTTTGACGGACTGTTCCTGAGTAACGGCCCAGGCGACCCCGAACGGTGCAGCAAGACGGTGGAACACATCCGCACATTCATGGAAACGGAGAGTCAGAAATTGTCAAAAGGTGAAACTGTCAATTCGTACCATGTCCGCCCGCTGATGGGCATCTGCCTTGGCAACCAGCTGCTGGCAAAGGCTGCGGGTGCCAGGACCTACAAGTTGAAATACGGTCATCGCAGTCATAACCAGCCTGTACGCTTAGTGGGCACCGAGCGCTGCTTCATCACCTCGCAAAATCATGGCTATGCCGTGGACGACACGACACTGCCCGATGACTGGGAGCCGCTCTTTGTCAACATGAACGACGCCTCAAACGAGGGCATACGGCACAAGACGCAGCCGTGGTTCTCGGTGCAGTTCCACCCCGAAGCGTGCGGCGGCCCGACAGACACCGAATGGCTGTTTGATGAGTTTGTGTCTCTTTTAGGAAATGAAGAATTCTTCGACGAGCGAAGCGGCGAAGCCGAGCTTCATTCTTCACTCAAGAAGGTTCTCCTCCTCGGTTCTGGAGCCCTGAAGATAGGACAGGCTGGCGAATTCGACTACAGCGGAGCGCAGGCACTGAAGGTGCTGAAGGAAGAGGGTATCACGTCGATACTGGTAAACCCTAACATCGCCACCGTGCAGACATCAAAGGACATGGCCGACAAGGTGTATTTCCAGCCGGTAACGCCAGAGATAGTGGAGCGTATCATTGCGAAGGAGCGCCCCGACGGCATCCTCCTTAGCTTCGGCGGGCAGACAGCACTCAACTGCGGCGTGGAGCTGTACCGGCGAGGCGTGCTGGATCGCTACGGTGTCAGCGTGCTGGGCACACCCGTTCAGGCCATCATTGACACGGAAGACCGCCACCGCTTTGTGAAACGACTGGACGAGATAGGCGTAAAGACCATAAAGAGCGTGGCCTGCCAGACCATGGAGGAGGTGCAACGCGCGGTGCAGGAGCTGGGTTTCCCCGTTATACTGCGCGCGGCATACGCCTTGGGCGGACTGGGCTCCGGCTTCTGCGAGGACGAGGAGGAACTGCTCAGGCAGGCCGAAGAGGCATTCTCGTTCTCTGGACAAGTGCTGGTGGAGAAATCGCTCAAGGGCTGGAAAGAGGTGGAGTACGAGGTGGTGCGCGATGCTCACGACAACTGTATCACCGTGTGCAACATGGAGAACCTGGACCCTCTGGGCATACACACGGGCGAGAGCATTGTCGTGGCACCGTCGCAAACACTCAGCAACGCCGAGTACCACAAGCTGCGGGCGCTGGCCATCAAGGTTGTGCGCCACCTCGGCATCGTGGGCGAGTGCAACGTGCAGTATGCCCTTGACCCGCAGTCGGAGGACTACCGCGTCATAGAGGTCAACGCACGCCTCAGCCGCTCCTCGGCATTGGCCTCAAAAGCCACGGGCTATCCGCTGGCTTACGTTGCCGCCAAACTGGCGCTGGGCTACGGCCTCTACCAACTGACCAACTCGGTCACTAAGACCACGCCTGCCTTCTTTGAGCCTGCTCTTGACTATGTGGTGGTGAAGATACCGCGCTGGGACCTCTCAAAGTTTCACGGCGTGAACCACTGTCTGGGCTCCAGCATGAAGAGCGTGGGCGAGGTGATGGCCATAGGACGCACCTTCGAAGAGGCCATGCAGAAAGGTCTGCGCATGATAGGACAGGGCATGCACGGCTTCGTGGAGAACCGTCAGGTCAATGGTCAATTAAAAGAGCCTACCGACATGCGCATCTTCGTCATTGCACAGGCGCTACAGCATGGCTACAGCGTGGAGCAGATTCACCAGCTGACAAAGATAGACCGATGGTTTCTGCAGAAACTCAGCCACATCGTGGAGATAGACCAGCGGCTGCATGAGTACTCAAACATTCCAGAGCTGCTGACCTTCATGGACAACACCGAACTGCTGGAATACTTGGAAACGCCGGAGATAGTCACACTTCTCCGCGATGCCAAGACCTACGGCTTCTCCGACTTCCAGATAGCACACGCACTGGGCCTCGGGAATCCTGCGGCAAGCGAAGTGGCAGAGCCGAGCGGCAAATCCCATCATGCGATGAACATGGAGCAGGCCGGTCTGACCGTCCGCTCATGGCGCAAGGAGCTGGGCATCGTGCCCACCGTCAACCAGATAGACACCCTCGCCGCCGAATATCCTGCCCAAACCAACTATCTATATTTGTCGTACACCTCCCCCCCCCTAAGTTAGGGGGTTGGGGGTCTGAACAGGCTCGTATCAAATAGAATAGTGATTATCAATAATAGTATTAACAATTAAAAGGGCGGTCGTTCAGACCCCCATCCCCCTAACTTAGGGGGCTTAAGAATTATGTGTGGAATAGCAGCAATACTGCGCTCGGTAACGAAAAGAGACGCTTGCCTGGGCGAGAATGTGAAGGAACAGACGCAGCAGTTGCGTCAGAAAGCCTTAAGGATGAGCCAGAAGATCCGCCATCGTGGACCCGACTGGAGTGGCATCTACTGTGGCGGCACTGCCGTCCTGGCCCACGAACGACTCAGCATCGTTGACCCAGAGAGTGGCGGGCAGCCGCTGTATAGCCCCAGCCGGCAGGTGCTGGCGGTGAACGGCGAAATCTACAACCATCAGGCCATCCGCCAACGCTTCGAAGGGAAGTACGATTTCCAGACAGGCAGCGACTGCGAAGTCATACTGCCACTCTATCAGGAGGCAATAGACCGGCAAGAGCATTCTCTCACCTCTCACCACTTAGCACTGACCTCTATGCTTGAAGAACTCAACGGTATCTTTGCCTTCGTACTCTACGACGAGGAGCGAGACACCTTCCTCATAGCCCGCGACCCCATTGGTGTCATTCCCCTTTACATAGGCTACGACAATGACGGCACCATCTATGTGGCCTCAGAGCTGAAAGCCCTTGAAGGCCAGTGCGAACACTACGAGACCTTCCCGCCGGGACACTACCTTTGGAGTGAAGAATTAAGAATTAAGAATGAAGAATTTGCTACCGCGCCAAACTCTTCACATGCGGTAGCAAATTCTTCATTCTTCACTCTTCATTCTTCATTAAAAAAATACTACCGTCGTGACTGGATGCACTATGACGCAGTGAAAGACAACGCTGCCAGCAGCACCGACATTCGTGACGCACTGGACGCTGCCGTCCGCCGTCAGCTGATGTCCGACGTGCCTTACGGCGTGCTGTTATCAGGCGGACTGGACAGCAGTATCATCTCTGCCTTGGCTATGAAGTATAGTGAGAGACGCATAGAGGACAACGGGCAGAGCCGTGCCCACTGGCCACGTCTGCACTCGTTTGCCGTGGGTCTGAAGGGTGCGCCCGACCTGGCCAAGGCGCGACTCGTGGCAGAGCATATCGGCACCGTTCACCACGAGATAAACTATACCATACAGGAGGGGCTTGATGCCATTCGCGACGTCATCTATTTCATTGAGACCTACGATGTGACCACCGTCCGAGCCTCCACCCCCATGTACCTGCTGGCGCGCGTCATCAAGTCGATGGGAATAAAGATGGTACTCTCTGGCGAAGGAGCCGACGAGATCTTCGGCGGTTATCTCTATTTCCACAAGGCTCCGTCGGCACAGGCTTTCCACGAAGAGACCGTGCGCAAGCTGTCCAAACTGCATCTCTACGACTGTCTGCGGGCCAACAAGAGCCTGTCGGCCTGGGGCGTTGAGGGCCGCGTGCCATTCCTTGACAAGGAGTTTCTCGACGTGGCCATGAGGATAAACCCGAAGACTAAAATGTGTGGCCTCACCCCCGGCCCCTCTACAAAGGGCGAGGGGAGTTTCATCATTGAGAAAAAGACTCTGCGCGAAGCCTTTGCCGACATGCTGCCCGAGGAGATAGCATGGCGACAGAAGGAACAATTCAGCGACGGCGTGGGCTATTCATGGATTGACACCCTGAAGCGTATCACCTCTGAAGCTGTCACCGACGAGCAGATGGCTCATGCCGCCGAGCGTTTCCCCATCAATCCTCCACTCAACAAGGAGGAGTATTACTACCGCAGTATCTTTGCCGAACATTTCCCCAGCGAAAGTGCCGCCCGCTCGGTGCCGCAAGAAGCAAGCGTAGCATGCAGCACTGCCATAGCACGCCAGTGGGACGAGGCTTTCATGCACATCAACGACCCCAGCGGACGCGCCGTGGTAGGGGTACACAGCTAACTTATATCGCTCACAATTTATTGTCAAACATACTTAAAGATTATACTAAATCGCTTGCAATATAAAATAAAAACCATACCTTTGCAGCATAATAGAAACATTAAAGAAGAATTAACCGACTGACAACGAAACAGAACACTATGAAACGACTCATTACCATCTGCCTCGCAGCAATAGCATGTGTGCTGGGAGCATCGGCGCAGAAGTCATGCGGAGGAACATGCTGCGGTGAAAACACCATCTACGACATCAAGGTGAAGGACGATACGGGCAAAGACGTTTCGCTATCTGACTACAAGGGAAAAGTGCTGCTGATTGTTAACACCGCCACGCGATGTGGCTTCACGCCGCAGTACAACGAACTGGAGGCACTCTACGAGAAATATCACAAGGAGGGCTTGGAAATCCTCGACTTCCCGTGCAATCAGTTTGGCGAGCAGGCCCCAGGCTCTATCCTGGAAATCCACCAGTTCTGCACGGCAAACTTCAACATCCAGTTCCCGCAGTTCGACAAGATTGACGTAAACGGCGACAATCAGTCACCCCTCTTTGCCTACCTGAAGGCACAGCAGGGCTTTGCAGGCTTCGACCAGACCGACCAGACAGGCCAGTATATGGACCAAATGCTGCGTAAGCGCGATGCCGACTACGATAAGAAGCCGGACATCAAGTGGAATTTCACCAAGTTCCTTGTCACTCGCGACGGACGTGTCATCAAGCGCTATGAGCCTACAGAGAAAGTGGCTGGCATAGAGGCTGACCTGAAAGCACTCGGACTGGCTCCCAAGCCATAAGCCCAAGCTCCCACCACCTCGTCTCTCACCTCTCAATAATCTCAATCAGTCTGACGGCATCGACATACTGCGCTATGCCCTGGGCCACCCGTTTGGCATCTTGCATGGCATGCACCACCGTGGCCTGACGACCCACCACATCGCCACCCGCAAAGACACCCTTGCGGGTGGTCATGCCGTAAGGCACTTCACGGGTGAGGAGGAAATTGTGGTCGTCGTTCTCCAGGCCAGACGTGGAGCGCACAATTCTGGTAGCAGGTATCGCTCCGATGGCAAAGATGATGTTGCTGGCAGGTATTGTGCGGCGGACGAGGTCAGCCCCAGGCTCCTTGGTCTCAAGTACTATCTCGGTTATGTCCAACCGATCGTCAACATGTATTTCAGTTATGGTACTCCACCAGTTGAAGCGTACACCCTCCTTCACAGCATCGTCATACTCTGCGCGCAAGGCCGACATCGTGTCCATACCCTTGTGATAGACGATCTCAACCTGCGACGCTCCTATTCGCAAAGCCGTTCGCGAAGCATCCATGGCAGTGTTTCCACAGCCTATGACGAACACCCGCGCCCCTTCGTCAACAGGCAGTTCGCTGCGCTGCATGAACCCCTCTGAAATCAGTTCCACACGACGCAGGAAGTGGGTAGCGAGGCGAATGCGACGCAGAGCAGCGCACTTGACAGCTCCCTCACCCTCGGAAATCAGTTGGCCGTCACGGTAGATAGGTATCTCCAGTGCCTTGGGCTTGCTCAGACCGGTGCCTATGAATATGGCATCGAAGCCCTGGGCAAAAAGACTGTCAACAGTTATCTGCTCGCCTACATGCGTGTTACGGTGAATGACAACACCCATCTTCTCAATATGGCGTATCTCGCGTGCCACGACCTCCTTGGGCAGGCGGTATTCGGGAATGCCATAGCGTAGCACACCGCCGCACTGAGCCTCCATCTCAAATATCTCAACGGCAAAACCCATGCGCGCCAAGTCGCCTGCAACGGTGATGCCCGACGGTCCAGCTCCGATAACAGCCACCTTGCCGCGACTCTTCTCTGCCACATCCTCATGGGTCAGCTCATTCTCTGAGTCAAAGTCGGCCACAAAACGCTCCAGCTTGCCTATGTTCACTGGGGCACCCTTCTTGCCCAGCACGCAACTGCCCTCACACTGCTTTTCGTGGGCACAGACACGTCCACACACTGCAGGCAGGTTGCTCTTGGCGCGGATAATGCTGATGGCATTACCCATGTTGCCCTTCTTCAGCTCGTGTATCCAGTCTGGAATATCATTGCTGATGGGGCAGCCCTTCTTGCACTGCGGCACCTTGCACTGCAGACAGCGCTGCGCCTCCCTGATGGCCTCGGCCATTGTATAGCTCTCGTTAATCTCTTCCTTGAATCTCATTGTCTGTCTATTAACTAAGTGGAACGTTGGAAAGTCATCTCTCCATCTCCAGCCTGCAAAGATAGCAAAGTTCTCCCATATAATATTAATGTGTAGCCATCTTTTGTGATTATTTAATACAAGAGTCAAAGCTACTTTGCGCCACAGACAATACAAATGCGAACTAATTGCGAACCACCTTTTGCCCCTTAATGGGCGAAAAATGGTATTTTTGCACTCCGTAATCAATAAAAAGAGCTAACGCATGAAATATCATCACATCATCTGCCTCACTCTGCTGCCCACCATCGTATCATGCACCCACAAGCAACCCATGGGCGACCACCTGGACCTCAACGGGGCATGGGTGCTGCAGCACATAGAGTATCCATCGGGCACAGAGGAGTATTATTCCATGAACGGCGACGGCACATACTGTATCATATACGACCTACAGCCTTCAGCCTCGTCGCCTGACTCGTCCGAGCGCTCGGCTATGCCGCTTGGCCTGTCCAAGAACATGCTCTACAAGTGCGGCATTTCCACCACGCCCACGGGTCTGGTCATCCGCCCTACCTCCACGGCCACTGTCACGCTCGTTGACAAGGGCGGTGGCGAATGGCTCTACCTGGAAGATGGCGACCCGCATCCACTTAGTGTCTCAGACAGCACCATCACCATACAGCGCAATGGCAGACGCTACACTTACTCACGTGACAACGACCTATACAGCGAGTGGGGGGACAAAATGCGTGACATCATCGCCAACGAGCCCACACTCTACGAGCATGCCTGCGCACAAAGGTACATACTCTCCGTACGCGAGCGTCAGCAGGCCAACCACATCTATTGGCTGCTTTCGGCCATCGTAGTCATCGTCATCATCGCCGTGGCTAACTACATTGTCTATCGTCGCCGCCGCCAGCAGCTATGGCTTCAGCTACGACAGATTCAGGAGGTGCATGAGAACCGTCCGCCGCAGGTGCGCCAGGCCGCCAAGTCGGTAGCAGACACATTCTTCGCCTCAGACGAGTATGCCACCCTCGGCCGACGCATGGCCACAGGCGCGCTGATGAAGGAAGAGGAATGGCAGCAGGTGGAGCAGAGCCTGAAGACCGTCTATCCAGGCTTCACCACCCAGTTGCGTAGCCTCTACCCCATGTCCGATGTGGAGTATCGCACCTGCCTGCTCATCAAGCTGCGCATCCCGACAAAGAACATAGCCGCCGTACTGGCTCGCGAGGTGAACACCATCAGCACCCTGCGTAAGAGACTCTACAAGAAAGTGTTCGACCGCGAGGGCGGAGCCAGAGACTGGGACGAATTTATTCTCTCTATAGACACCTGAGCGGGCTTTTCCAAA
>FLNV01000271.1_pt1 | contig 15741 bp, 18 predicted proteins | sample 1140351 | NCBI WGS metagenome assembly FLNV01 (sample SAMEA3878207, study PRJEB12797) | bioreactor metagenome | biome: Moose rumen | place: Sweden | collected 2011-10 | reverse complement strand
TCTCCTCACGTTACTACCAGACGGTGCGCGTCAGCCGTGACACCCTCTCGCTAGCCACCTACGAGGTTTACGGTAACACTCTTTACGACAGCCTCAACATCGTCAAGCCTGACAGCATGCCCGCCCGAATCGAGGACCTCGGAAAAAACATCAAGGAATACCTGGAGTACACTCCACCTTCCGACCGCTCAAAATACCGCAAGTTTCAGCAGTGCATCGAAGAATACAAGAAAAAGCACCCAGAGAGAGTCTGAGGGCGTTTTCGTTGCTTTGATTCTGTTGGCTGGATATTGGAATCTGCGAAGTTGCGGCTTGCCAAATGACAAAGCGTAAAAAGCAATCGTTTTTTTCCAGTCGTGTGAAGAATCTATAGGTGCAAGCCAAAGATCAGCACTAAGACATCCTTTAATTGCGGAAAATAATAATTTTTGAGAAATAATTTGGCTGGTCAAAATAAAAATGCTAATTTTACACCAAACTATATAATTAACGCAATGAGAACAAGGAATACTAAGTCAAGAAGAGAGATGGAAAGCGAAATGATTTTTGCGTCCTCGTGTATAGAGTCAGCCGCACGTGAACGTAATATGTCTGCGTCTGAAATGTATATCAGGATGAAGAACGTGGGGCTGATTGATGGATTTATATTGAAATGCTATGACGGTTTGCATACCCAAAGCCGACAGCATGTTACGGAAGATGTACTAGGTGCGCTTGATATATGGGAACAAAAAAAGGCAACACAATTATGAGAACGGTTTATCATGGAGCTACACTTGTAATTACTTCCCCCTTGGTTCATGTGGGGAGAAGCAATCTTGATTTTGGTGAAGGATTTTATGTTACCGATCTAAAAAAACAAGCGCAAACTTGGTCAATGGTCAAAAGTCGTTATATTTTGGACGGAACCGCTTATATAAATGAGTATCTATTTGACTTTGAGAATGCAATCAAAGAATATCGATATAAAAAATTTGAAAACTACAATTACGCTTGGCTTCATTTTATAATTGACTGCAGGGATGGAAAAAATGTGTGGAAAGATTTTGACATCATAGAAGGCGGGGTAGCAAACGACAGGGTTATTGACACAATAGAAAGTTTCAAAGCTGGACAAATTACAGAGGAAAAAGCTTTGACTGAATTAGCGAAGCACCAGCCCAACAATCAGATATGCATTCTGAACCAGGAAATAGTTGATAAATATCTTCATTTTAGAAAATACGAAATAATCACATAGACTATGTTGAGCGACTTATTGATGTGGAATAAAATTGGACGTATTGTCATCTTGTTGTCTGAACGACTTGATATAGCCCCCGAAAGAGCTTTGGATATTTTCTATACTTCCAAGACAAATGAACGTCTCCACGACCCATCCACTCTTCTTTATACCTTCTCTGATCTGTATATCGTGGATGATGTTATCCGCGAGATTCAAGGGCTGTGAGGGGAGCTTTTGCTTTTTACTTCACATAGAACTGAATATATCATGTAAATATACTACATACTTCAAGAGCAAGAAACGCCTTCAATCCCCATGTACTACGGGGACTGAGGGCGTTTCCTCTTCTTTTCAAGTGTCAAATAAAATAGGTGTCTGAAGACTTTCAGTCGCCTATTCCCAGTTCTTTTGCTTTTGTCTGGAGCAGTTGCATGAGGGCATCGTGTTCGTTTTCGACGGTGTTGTCGAGAATGGCGTCCTTCATTGCTTTTTTCAGCTCCCCGACGAGGGGTCCAGGCTGCAGATGGAAAATCTGCATGATTTCGTCGCCTGTGATGACCGGCTGAAGCAGGCGGACATAGTCGCGGGCTTTCAGGTCTTCAATTTTTTCCTTCACCATGCGGTAGTTCTCCAGGAAACGTGCTTTCTTGAACATGTTCTTCGAGGTGATGTCAGCTTCGCATAGCATCATCAGGTCGTCGATATAGGGTGATGCGTCGTGGACCAGTCGCCTGACGGCCGAGTCCGTCACGATCTCGTCGGCAATGACCTGCGGCCGCATATGCAGTCCTACGAGCATCTCCACGTATTTCATCCGTTCGTCGGTGGGGAGCTTCATCCGCCTAAAAATACCCGGCACCATCTTTTTCCCGATATGGTCGTGGTTGTGGAATGTCCATGTCTTACCGTCCCATTGCTTGCTCCGCGGCTTTCCGATGTCGTGGAGCAGTGCGGCCCAACGCAGCCAGAGCGGGTCGGTCACCGTCTTGGCCGGCTCCTCCGCTTCTGTCTCCGGCGTATTTTCCGCTTTCTCCTCTTCCGGCAGGGAAACCACTCTCTCAGCCTCGGTTTTCTGTGCCTTCACCACGTTCTCCAGCACCTCCAGCGTATGGTAGAAATTGTCCTTGTGGGCTCGTCCGTTCACCGTGTCAATCCCTTCGAGTGCGTGGAGCTCCGGGAAGATAAGTTCGAGCAGTCCGCAGCGCTCCAGGTCTACAAGTCCTTTGGAGGGGTGGTCGCACATCAGAATTTTGTTCAGCTCATCGATAATACGTTCGCCGCTGATGATCTTGATCCGCTCCTTGTTTCGCTCCAGTGCCTCGAACGTCTCGTCCTCGATCATGAAATTGAAACGAGATGCGAACCGTATGCATCGCATCATCCTGAGCGGGTCGTCGCTGAATGTGATGTCGGGGTCGAGAGGCGTGCGTATGATTCCGTCCTCCAGATCGTACAGTCCATCGAACGGGTCGACTAGCTCTCCGAAGTGGTCGTGGTTCAGGCAAAGTGCCATCGCGTTGATTGTGAAGTCTCGCCGGTTCTGGTCGTCCTCCAGTGTTCCGTCCTCCACGACCGGTTTCCTCGAGCCCCGTTTATAGCTCTCCTTTCGTGCTCCGACGAATTCCAGCTCCACTTCGTCCAGTCCGCCTAGGTCCATGTAGCTGCCTCGGATTTTCATCTGTGCCGTGCCGAAATTGGCATAAGTGGCCACATGAGGACGGTGGTGGTAGCGTCTTTGAATCTCGTCGGCCACCGCCTCAGCCATCTTGATGCCGCTTCCGACGACCACGCAGTCCACGTCGTCGCTCTTCCGCTCCAGAAACAGGTCGCGGACAAATCCACCAATCGTATAGCATTCATACCCAAGGCTGTCCGCTACCTCCCCAACCAGGCTGAACATCTCATTGGATATCATTTCTTTTAGTTCTTCGTCAGTAAATAACTTCATTCTCAGTTTTTTCTTTGTCTTTTTTTCAAGTTTTTTATAACCAATTACCCATAGTTGTTTCCGTTCATCATGGCTAAGATTCAATGCTTCAAGGGCCTATTCTCCTTTCAATTCGAAAAAATACTTATATAGCGGACCAACCATCAGTGCCTGCATAATCTGGTTGTTGAGTAAAAGTTCCTTAACTTTCTCCTGTGGCATGATGTAAACTTCAAGATCCTCCGTGTCGTCAAGGTTCTGCTCTCCCGTTTTTTCCACTCCTACAGCGAGGAACGTGTGGGAGAGGTTGGTCATCGCGCTCGAGTTGGCAGAGAGGGTCATGATTTCCTGCCATTCTCCGCCGCTGAATCCCGTCTCTTCCATGAGTTCCCGCTGTGCGGCAGCCAATGGTGCCTCGCCTTCTTCCACCACACCGCACGGCAGCTCATAGCAGGTGCGTCCCAGTCCGTGTCGGTACTGTCGCTCCATCAGCATCTGTCCGTCTTTGGTGATGGCAATGACGTTCACCCAGTCAGGATACTCCAGCACCCAGTATTCCGGATTCACTCGTCCGTCGGGCAGCTCCACGCAGTCCTTGCGTGCTGTCATCCAGGGGCGGCGGCTGATATATTCTGATTTCAGTATTTTCCAACGTTTCTCATCTGATATTGTCTGTTCCATAGTTTATTTATTTTTGATTTGCAAAGTTACACATAAATTTTCAATTGATAAAATTGTCAGTTTAATTTCTATTTCTTACCTTTGTAAAAACTTTGGTCTGTATTCCTTTTTTGCATGTAAAAAAATGCCAGTCACATTACTTCCTCCCGTTGAGCGTCATCCGCTGCAACCGTTTATCTTTTCTGACACGCGGATCCTTTTTCTCGGCAGTTTTCCTCCGCAGAAGAAGCGATGGTGCATTGATTTTTTCTACCCGAACTTCATCAATGACCATTGGCGTATTCAGGGTTTGGTGTTCTATGGCGACAAGAACCATTTCGTGGACTTGGAGACCCGGAAATTCCGGCTTGACGAGATTATCTCCCATTGCCGCCGTTATGGTATCGGCTATTATGACACGGCTTCATCAGTTCGCCGTCTGGCCGACAATGCCTCCGACAAGTATCTGGAAGTGGTAGAGCGGACTGACATCCGTAAGCTTATCAGTCCGGCACGGCAGCTCCGTGCCATCGTCACAACCGGCAGCAAAGCCACTGACACCATCGTCGAAACGCTTCAGATCCCTCGGACCCCGAAAGTGGGGGAGTGTGTGCCGGTTACCGCCATCGACGGTGTCGTCCTCTACCGACTGCCCTCCAGTTCAAGAGCCTATCCGCTCAGCCTTGACAAGAAAGCGGAAGCCTATAAACGAATGTTCCAGCAGTTATTAATGATTTAGCCTATGAAATATATTTTGTTTATCTTGACCACCTTCAGCCTAGTCTGGCTGTTTGCCGGATGTGCGTCCCGACGGCCGTTCCCTGATTCAGGAGTCCTCTCTTTCAGCTATGTCAAACAGGGTACGATGCCCATGCCGGATATGGTCAGGTCTGTTTCCCGTATGCCGGACGGACGATGTCTGGCACATATGGCTGATTATGAGAATGAGGATTCTGCAGTGTGCGGATCAGAGTTGATGGATAGAATCTACGCTTGCCTGAAAAAGGGGAAAATCCAAAAGTACAAGGAGCGCTACCGGCCTCCAGTAAGAGTTTACGATGGATATTCCTGGACCGTCCATGTGAAGTTTGAAAATGGAGAGACAATCAGCTCCGGTGGCTACATGGCCTATCCAAAGGACTTCTCTGCCGTGAAGGATGTGATTGACATCATTGAGCGCCTTTTCAAATGAAAGGGTCATAATCTCATCTCATAGATGTCGTAGCAGACACCCCGTCCGCCGAGTCCTTCTTTCTGATAGATTAGGTTCTCGTTGAGGTATCTTCCGTTCTCTTCCGTTGAGATGCCGAAATCCAGGTAGTCATATCCCAGCTTGTATTTCTCCTTCAGCCGGCTGATCATATAGTCCAGCGCCCCAATCTGCTTTCCGTTGTCGCTGACGGTCATATACTGTGTGTGGACCACCTGTCCGCAAAGAAAGAGCCAGCATCCCGCCACCAGTTCTCCCTCTTGAGTCCTGCATGTGTAGAGCTGGATTTGCTTAGGGAATCTGCCTGAGAGTAGCTGCATCTCAGCGCAGCTGTGTACCGGGTGCACGCCGTGCCGTTTGGTGAGACAGTGGTCGAGCATCGTCCAATAGTCTTGAAAATCTTCCGGTTTGAATGTGGGATAGAGGTTCAGGCGTGATGCCTCCCCTTTCCTCAGCATTCGCCTCCGGCTTTTGTCGTATCCGAGTGGCCGGTGGAGGTCGATGGCAGACGATATGCCTCGAGCCGTCAGTCTTGCTCCGTTTCGGAACAAGGCATAGCGGTCTTCCTCGCTCGGATAGCGGTGGTAGATGGATGGGATCAGCTTGTAAACCATCCGTTCGGCGCCAAGGCCCTGCTTGTAATGTGCGATGAGCATGTCGATCATCTCCATTACTTGCGTAGTCGTCGTCTCTTCGTGGAGGATGAGTCCTCCGTAGGTCAGTCCCTGATGTGAAAAGACGGTGTGGCTCTTAGGATCGAAGTTTGCGGGAAAACACCCCATCACTTTCTCCCTACGCTTGAAGAGGACAGAGCAGTCGGAGAACCGGTCTCGGTGATAGTCCATGAAACGTCGGTCGAGCAGAAACGTTCCGTTCCGGCTTGTCTGCACGGCCGCATTCCATTGCGGTTCCATCTCTTCTGTATAGGGCACAAGTGTCAGCAATTTATTTTCTTTTTGTTGGTAAGACTTATATGCGTGAGGTTAAGCGTGTTGCTACGTTTTGACAGCCTGAAAAAGAACAAGTAAATACGCTTTTCACTCTTCAACTAAAAGATTCTTCGTCTTCCGGAACTCCTCGTAGTCTTTCATGTAGCCGTTGAGGTTGTAAGGCTCGGAAGCCATGACCACGCATACAGTTCCGCTGCTGAAGTTCCTCAGCTCACACCACACGTTTTTCTTTATGTAGATTCCTTTCGAGGGGCTGTCCATCCGGACCACCATTCGGTCGGTTCCGTCGTCCACCACCATGTCGAAGCTGCCGCTGACGGCAATGACAATCTCCTCACAGCTCTTATGTGCATGTCCTCCGCGTGTCTTCTCCTCCGCGATGTCATAAATCCAGAACACCCGCTTCACCTCGAAAGGGAGTGCTGTCCCTTCAGCAATGGCAAGACTTCCGCGCGGGTCTACCGCCACGGGAAAATCTATCAGTATCTCTTCTCTCTTCATGATTGACTGTTTTTTGCGGCTTCTTGTTCTTCGTGATATTGTGTGCGAACGCGGCTCAGAGTCTCGGGCGTGATCTGCAGGTATGATGCAACGATGTGTAGAGGTGTCCGTCGGACAATCTCTGGGTAGTCGTTCAGTGTCTGCTTATATCGCTCCATGGCATTTGAATACCGGAGTGCGTCAGCCTTCCGTTGGGAGAGAATGAGCGACTCCTTGATAATCGACATCAGCACATTGCACAGTTCGAATGAGCTATGAGCGATGGTGACGATGTCGTCATATGGTAGTGCGTAAATCCAGCAAGGCTCCAGGCATTCAATAGTCAGCTGAGAGGGTGTGTTGTTGAACATGCTCTCGATGCAGATGACGATATTGCCCTCGTTGGCGATATGCTCAGTCAGGACTTTCTTCTTTTTCGTATATGTCTGTCGTACCAGTCCGCGTTCAATATAGTATATATGCTTGCAGACGGTTCCCTCATGCAGGAGAATGTCTCCCTTCAGAGTCTTGATGGGAATCAGTATTTGCGCCAGCCATTCGATGCTTTGGCTGCTCAGATTACCGTTCTCGCCATATCGTCTGGCGAAAATACGTGCTATTTCGCGGTTCTTTTCCATAAGTTCTTTCCGTTTTTCGTCTTAGAAATCAGAAAAAAATGACGCTTATCCTGAATCCAATCCCCGTACCTATGTCCTTCGGAAACGTTAATATACCCTCTGACCGAAAATCTTGGTCCCTATCCTTACGAGGGTGGCACCGTGTCGGATGGCGATGTTGTAGTCGTCGCTCATGCCCATTGACAGCTCGTTGAAATCCTTTGAGTCGGGGAAATAGCGTTCCTTTGTCCGGCGGAATATATCCTGTGCAAGGGTGAACTCGCGTTCGATTTGTGATTCGTCGTCCGTGAACGTGGCCATGCACATCAGACCGTGTATTTCCGCATATTCCAGCTCCTTGTGTATGCCGGTCTGCAGGAATTCTTCGAGCTCATCAGGTGCGAATCCGAATTTTGTCTGCTCCTGTGCGATATGCAGCTGCAGCAGGCAGGGAATCCTTCGTCCGCATTTTTTTCCCTGTTTGTCGATTTCTCGCAGCAGTTTCTCGGTGTCCACGGCATGGATAAGACTGATGAAGGGAGCGATATACTTCACTTTGTTTGTCTGAAGATGCCCGGTGAAGTGCCATTCGATGTCTTTTGGCAGGATGGCCTGCTTCTCCATCAGCTCCTGCACGTGGTTCTCGCCGAAAATCCGCTGGCCGCAGTGGTATGCTTCCTCGATGGCGGAGGCGGGATGATATTTTGAGATGGCCACCAGCCGTACTCCGTCCGGCAGCTCTTCCCGTATCTTGTCAAGCTCTTCTCGTATCAATTTGATTATGGTTTTCTGTACATTTGGAGTGTCATCAGTGTGTCAGCAGTGTGCCACATCAGCTTATTGCCTATTCTGCAGTGTTTTCCTCTTTTACGGCGAACTGCTCTTCCTCGCCGCGCTCATCCGCAGTGGCTGGTTTCTCGCGTGTGACAGCCTCAAACGGGAACACGTCGAGGATGTTGGTCTCCTGGATGGTGTGAATCTCGTAGTCAGCCATACCTCCTTTCATACCATTGACGAAGGTGTCGACGGCATTCTGGAAGTCGCTAGCCTGAACGAGGATGAATGTGGCGGTTTTTTTCTCAGTCTGGCTCTTCTCGTCAAGTGTGACAAACATCGCCTTCACCTTATACCATTTATCGGCACTCTCCGCTTCGTTCGTGAACATTTCGGAATATTTCACACGCTTGATGTCCACTACTTCCAGCTCACCGTTGCAGTAAGGGCTGATTTCTCGGATGATTCGTGCCTCAGCCTCCGTGAAGTTGAGGGCATCCACCAAATAGGGTTCTGTCACTTTCTTCTGTGTTCCGTTCTCGAGTGTCTTCTCTGTCTTTACCTTGCACTCGAACCAGTTGTTCATCAACATTGTCTTGTCTTTTTTATGTATATAAATTGTTAACTATCAAAGTCCAGCCTTCACTTGGTCTGCAATCTGGCGCATACCTTTGATGGTGGGGTGGCCGTTCCGTTTGTCGATATCCTTCAGCTGGATCATCTTCACTCCGTAGTGCTCGCAGATGGTTCGCATGGAGCTTGGAATCTCTTCCCTCAGCTCGCAGTTGGATATCACGTAGAGCTCGGCGGTGGGGTAGCGTTCCTGCAGTTGTTCCAGCAGATAGGCGAAGGCGGGTCGGAATGCATAGAAGTCGGAGTCCTGGAATCCGGAGTATTGAAACTCTCCTACGGGACTGCCAGCCCATGCGTCGTTTGTGGCTCCGAACAGGAGGATGATGTCCGGGTTGCCCAGGTTGTCGAGGCGTGTGATGAACGACTTGAAATGATAGTCTTTCTTGTCGTAGCCTGTATAGCTGATTGTTGCCCCCGACCACGAGTTGTTGCGTTCCAGTTTCCATCCTTTCTCCTTGATGAGCTGCCACCACCATGTCTGTTTCACGTCAACGACATCAGTTCGGTTCAGAGTGTTGCCCTTGAAATACCAGAGCTCCATGGTGTCCGGTGTCACGTATCCCTCGAATGTGGAATAGGAGTCACCGAAAATCGTGACTGATGGTTTGCACTGAGCAAACAGCGCGATGCTGCATGTGATGGCCGCTATGATGGAAAAAAGTCGTTTTTTCATTCTATTTCTTTTTGGTTTCGTATTTGTTGAATAATGTTCAGGGCTAAGGTGGTCCTTGGCTTTTTTTACTGAAACTTATCTGTGGTTGCTGTGTCAGATTGTTGGATTTCAAAGATAACAGGCCTACCGTTCAAGCAGTTTCTTCACAAAGCGGTCGCCGACTACCAGGAACAGGTCATGGCCTTTGGCGTTCAGGTGTGCGTTGTCGGTGGGGCCTTGGAAGTATTGTCTGCGGAACTCGTCATCTCTTACCTTCACCATGCAGCTCTTCTTGTAGTTGTCGAGCAGTGCCACTTTCTTCTGCTTGCATATTTTCTTGATGGCTTTGCATGTGGGTGCGAATCCCGGTTTGTCCACATACCATGGAGTGACCCATCCGATTCTGGCTTTGGGGCAGAGTTCACGGATTTTGTCAATCAGCAGCCGTGCTGAGTCGGTGAACTGTTCCAGCATCGCTTTGTCATCACCGATTTTCACAGCGTCGTTATGCCCGGCGATGATGAGTACGATGTCGCTGTTAGGGTCCATCTCCTGATAGCGTACCAGCAGAGAGGGTCCGAATCCCTCTTTAGTGCGGTCGAAGGCTACGCATCCTCCGTTGCGTCCGTGGTTGCGGTAGTCCATCCCGTTGATTGTAGCGCTCTTGAAGTGCCATGTCTCCTCATATGGCCGACGGTGGTTCTTCACGTAGGAGTCGCCCAGCACGCTGATGATTTTTGTCTGTCCGTTGTGGATGGATGTTGCAAGCGTGTCGGCATAAATATTCTTGCTGACCTGCCCGAACAAGACAGAAGGGATCAGCATGGATATCAACGTCATTATAATCTTTGTCATAAGAATACTCTGATTTTGTTTAAATCAATCGTACGTATATTATATTATGTGCTTATCAGGTGGCTTTTCAAAATAAATCAAGGCCGCTCAAGCTCAATGTCCTAGAGTGATCTAAGTCACAATGTATAAAGGGCAGGATTGAGTGGTCTTGCATGATTGCAAGCCACAATGATAGGCTTATGAGCTGAAATGCGGCCCTGACAGATGCAAAGTTAGTGTTTTTATTTCTAATAAAAGCATTTCTTGCGTTTTTATTTCATTTTTTTTACGCCTTTAACATTTCAATGCCCTTATTTGTAATATCCTTTGCCCTAATTTCCGACATTTTTTCTTTAAGCCGATTATCCAAAAGTTATTGTGAATATCCGTTTTTACATCTTCTATTGCGATATTTACGATTTTTTTACTAATTTTGCATGAGAATTACTACTGAACTTGTAAAAAATCCTAACTAAATCAATATTAAAAAATGATGAAAACTACTTTAAAGGTTGCAGTGTGTATCCTAATGACGATGGTGGTTGCCAATGCAGCTGCGAAACCGAAGAAACCAGTGCCTGACACCTGGCCAAACGGAGAGACGATTGACGCGTGGTTTGCCGACACTACAAAGGTGGACGTGAAGAAACTCGGAAAACAGTATGTACTTACGGATTTCGGTGTACGTCAGGGAACGGAGGAAGTCCAGACCAAGGCCATCCAGGCTGTCATCGACAAGGCATTTGAAAATGGTGGCGGTGTGATCGTGGTGCCGAAAGGAACGTTTTTCACCGGTAACCTCTTCTTCAAGCAGGGAACTCATCTATATCTGGAGGAAGGAGCGGTGCTGAAAGGTTCGGAACGCATCCGTGACTTTGAGATACGTGAGACCCGAATCGAGGGTCAGACCTGCCAATACTTCACCGCACTGATTAATGCGGACAACGTCGACGGATTCACCATCGCAGGCAATGGAACGATAGACGGAAACGGAACCGCTTATTGGGAGGAGTTCTGGATCCGGCGCCAGTGGAATCGTGAGTGTACGAACAAAGATGCCCAGCGACCAAGACTTACCTATATTTCTAATTCGAAAAACGTCACCATCCAGGATGTTCGGCTCATCAACTCCCCGTTCTGGACCAACCATATTTATAAGTGTGACCATGTCCGCTATCTCGACCTCTATATCTACTCGTCCACCGTCGACATCAAAGGCCCTTCCACCGATGCCATCGACATCGACGTGTGCCACGACGTGCTTGTGCGTGGATGCTATATGAATGTCAACGACGACGCCGTCGTGCTCAAGGGTGGAAAAGGCACCTTCGCCGACCAGGCTCCGGAGAACGGTCCGTGCTACAATATTCTCGTGGAGAATTGTCATTACGGCACTGTGCATGGATGCATGACGCTTGGTTCGGAGTCGGTTCATGACTGGAACGTCATCATGCGTAACTGCCATTCCGACAACACCAACAACGTTCTGTGGCTCAAGATGCGCCCGGACACACCTCAGCACTATGAGTTTGTGCGCGTGGAGAACTTCACGGGCAAATGCCGCAATTTCCTGCTCGTAAGGCCCTGGACGCAGTTCTATCAGAAGCAGGAGCGTGACGACATGCCTCTGTCCCAGTGTAACGACATCCTTTTCAAGAACATCAATATGACATGCAATGTGTTCTTCAATGTGGAAGGTTCTGACAAGTATGCATTGAAAGACTTCACCTTCGAGGATATCGACTGCAAGGACTATGCCAAGGAAAAAGCCTTTACGAAACGGCCTATAGAAGGTCTCACTTTAAAGAACGTGAAGGTTAACGGTGAAGACATTCATTGATTTTTAATAGGTTAAAAACTATGAGGAGACATTGGTTCGCTTTTCTGCTGCTATTGCTGATAGCAGGAAATGCTTTCGCAAATCAAAAGAAATTTCGTTCACGTGACCTGATTCAATGGCAGCACCATAACGTCCACTTCCCGGAAAGATATCTGGGAACGAAGTTCGCTGATGTCAACGCCGTTTGGGCACCTCAGACCATCTTCGATCCTTCCGTTGGCAAACTCATGGTGTATTTCTCTCTTCACTCGGAGAAAGAGGGTCCGTTCCCCAAAGACGCTGTTTACTACGCCTATGCCAACGACGACTTCTCAGACTTCACGTCAGCCCCCCAGTCGCTTTTTGTCTATCCAAATACGACTATCGACACAGACATCGTTCAGGATGCAAAAGGGGTCTACCATCTCTTTTTCAACACTTGGGGCGGGCCGGACGGTCTGCAGCGCAGACAGTATGAGTTCACCGACATTCATGACCAGTCGTCATGGACGCTTATCCCAGGTCATCAGCAGCCCACCAGTCTCAACTCCGAGGGCTCAACTGCCTATCAGCTCATCAACGGCGACTGGATGTTGGGTTACGACTGCTTCAAGGACGGAGTCTATCAAATTTGCAAAATCAATGGTTTCCGCACCTATGAACTGGTACATGAAACCAAGACGGAAGGCAATTTCACACCACGCCACGGATCCATCATACAAATTACGGATGCGGAATACGAACGCTTGCTTTCCAGTTGGTAATTTCCTGTTAAAAGAGGCAAATGTAACATTTTTTATTAATTCGTGACATTTCGCCTCTTTTTTATTTTGCTATCATCTCTTCTTTTCTTAACTTTGCATTGTAAAACAAAACAGTCTTACTATGCAAATCGTATCACCATCGTTGTTGGCAGCGAATTTTGCCAACCTTGAGAAGGACATAGAGATGATCAACAAAAGTAATGCCGACTGGTTGCATCTGGACGTGATGGACGGGGTGTTCGTCCCGAACATCAGTTTTGGATTCCCGGTATTGGAAGCGGTAGCCAAAATATGCAGTAAGCCGCTCGACGTGCATCTCATGATTGTCAAGCCTGAGAAATTCGTCAAGGAGGTGGCGGCGCTGGGAGCCATGATGATGAACGTGCATTATGAGGCCTGCCTGCATCTGAACCGTGCTATCCATGAAATCCATGAGGCGGGGATGAAGGCTGGTGTCACCCTCAACCCCTCCACGCCGGTATGCCTGCTGGAGGATGTCATCCGCGATGTGGATATGGTGCTGCTTATGACGGTGAATCCAGGATTCGGTGGACAGAAATTCATCGAGCATTCCCTTGACAAGGTTCGTCAGCTCAGGGCTATGATTGAGCGGACCGGCTCCAATGCGCTCATAGAGGTGGACGGCGGTGTCAACAAGACGACAGCTGTTCAGCTAGCTGAGGCCGGGACGGATGTCCTTGTGGCAGGCAGTTACGTGTTCGGGGCTGAAAATCCCTATGAGCGCATCGATTATCTTAAAAACCTCTGATTCTGTTGTTTTTCATATGATTCTGATTTTGTCGTTCTTCATATGATTTGAAGAAACATTTATTGACATCACCGGATAATCATAGGATTATTCATTCTTTATTCTTTTTTTAATGTGGAATTCCTACCCCATATTGCGCCCGACCATCGCTCTCTTGCTTGGAATGATAGGGACGAATGTGCTGTTGGGTAAGGTTCATTTCAACATCTTTATTCCTTTTTCACTTTTTGTCATTGTCGTTGGTCTTTCGGTCTGGCTTTTCTATCGCAAAGAAAAACTGAAAACCCGGAGCAACGGCTTTGGTATCGTGGTCCTTGTGGCTTTCTTTCTCTTTGGAGCCACCATGGCTCATTGGCGCTTCCTCTCAGTTGAGGCTCATACCGTCGATTCCCACAAATGCCGGTTTGGAGTGGTGAAATCTCAGCCTCAGGAGAAGCAAAAATGGTGGACGTTTCAGTTTGAGGAGTCGTCCGGCGCCACTTACATGGCCTATGTGTCGAAGGGCGACACAGCCAACCATGAGGCGCCGCAGTTGCTGAAAGGTGACAGCATCTGGCTCATCACGTATTTCGATATGCCTACATCTCCTTATCTCAAGGCTCAGCGTCAGCATCAGATGGAACGTCGTCAGCATGCGTGGAAGATGCGTCAGATGGTGAAGGATGCCAAGAAGAAGGTAAAAAAAGCGAAGCGCGAAGCAGAGAAACGTAAGAATAAGAAAAAGCCGTCGAGGCGCAGACGGAAGAAAGAGTCAAAACAGGAAGCCAGAAACGGCCATCCGGCAGATTCTGTCCCTGGTAATGACCGCTTGAAATATGACGGCTATTCCAACTATCTTTTCTTCCATGGCATCCCTTCCGTGCTTTATTGCTCCGAGGGGGCATGGGGTTATTTTTATCAGACCCCTGAACGGCAGTTGTCTTTCCGTGAGGAATTGCAAGATGAACAGGACCTGGCTACCGCTATGCATGACCGCTATGCCTCCGCCGGCTTCACGGACGAAGCCCAGGCCATTGTGGATGCCATGACCACGGGCAACAAGACAGAGATCGGCCAGCAGCTACGGCAGCAGTTCTCCGATGCTGGTATCAGCCATGTGCTGGCGTTGTCAGGATTCCATCTCACCGTCATTGTCTCTCTCATCGACGTGCTGCTGTTGCGTGGGGTGTTCAGCAGGCGGTGGCGGCGCATCTCGGCACTCTTCGTCATTCCTTTCATCTGGGCATTTGCCTACATAGCCGGATTTCCGCCTTCGTTGGTCAGGGCCACCATCATGTGCTCTGTCGTACAGCTTGCCCTTGTCGTCGGCCACGGACAGCAGCTCAAGAATGCGGCGGCCATTGCGTGCTTCTTTATGATTGTGGTCAATCCGATGATTATCATGGACGTGGGATTCCAGCTCTCTTTCCTCTCAATCGTCGGAATTGCATTCATGGGAGCTCCGCTCTGCACCTGGGCGGGGAGGAAAGCCGGCCGATGGGCGGTCGTGCTCGACATCGTTATCATCTCGCTCACGTGCACCCTCTTCACCTTCCCCGTCGTGGCTTACCATTTCGGACAGGTTCCGCTTTATTCCATTCTCAGCAACCTCTTCGTCTCACTGCTGGCCACGCTTATCATGTGGGCGGCTGTGTTCTGGTGGATTTTCTCCTGGTGTAGTCCTGTCTGTTCGCTTCTTACCACTGCGCTCAACGGACTGACACGTGCCATGGTGTTCGTAGCGGAGACCGTTTCCCGTCTGCCGATGTCAACAGTCAGATACAGTCCCAACATTCTGGAAGTAATCTGTCTTTATCTCGTCATTATCTATCTCCTTGTCTATGCATACAACAAAAAACGGAAATACCTGGGTATTTCCGCTCTGATGCTGTTGTCTGTGCCGGTTATGCACTTCGTTATATAGCTTATATGTGTCAACCCCGTAGCGAGTGGGGCGGTTGTTCCTCCGTCATCGAATTGTTACGGAAACTTCTTCCTCCGGATTCCATTTCTTTACGTATTCAAACCATTCCTTGGCGTTGTGGCAGCCTTCAGTCTCTTTTGCGGCGCAAAAGCTGATGAAGTAATGCAATGTCTGTTGTCCGCTCTTTCCCAGGACGATCAGGTAATTGAGGTCATCGGTCTTGACGGAGGATATATAGTCCTTTGGCACCCGGACTGCCAGTCCCACTGGCTCGGGAGGAAACTGCTCTTTTTTTCCCATTTCGGGATAGTCGGCTCCCCATGATGCTGCAAGTCCATCCTCTTTTACGAAGCCTTCCTGCTTGATGCCCCCGTTGGCGTTGAACGCCTCTTCGCTCAATCCGATTTTCTGCACGCCGGTGCAGAGGAATGATTTTTCCAAGCTTCTGTCCAGCGACACGTCTACCCTCACGTCTCGGTGACCTGCGTACTGGGTATATATCGTCCGTACATTGTAAGGCTCTG
>FLNV01002302.1_pt1 | contig 15753 bp, 16 predicted proteins | sample 1140351 | NCBI WGS metagenome assembly FLNV01 (sample SAMEA3878207, study PRJEB12797) | bioreactor metagenome | biome: Moose rumen | place: Sweden | collected 2011-10 | reverse complement strand
AAATCTTTGTTTTTAACTTAATTTATGCAGCCTTGGTATGCTTATGCCACTGACTGTGAACAAAACTGTTCAGGTCAATACTATGACTTCATCGACTTTTGTCACGACTCAGCAAACAGAAAGCTAGCTTTCGTATGCCTTCGCTGCTCCAAAAGTTCACAACCTATAAAATCTATTAAATCAGACCAATAATCTCTTCTTTGTACGATTCTCTGCCATACCATTCAGGTACTTATTCAGAATCAGGTTTACCACGTACATTGTTCCGAGATGAGTTCCTTTCAGTAGAGAGTCTCTGTTTGGCATCTTAGCCCAGACTTTCTTGCCGTTTACCTTGCAACGATAGAGATTAACAAGCATCTTCTTGAGCTTTGGCAGGGAAAGCTCCCAAATCACATTCGTACGCTTGCCGTATTTCTTTGAGTTCTCATCACAGCCCTCTGGATAGCAATCGACTGTAATCTCATCCTCCTTATCTACCTTTATGTAGTTGCTGTATTCTTCGGGACGGGGCTTTGATTCGTTATTACACTCGCCATAGTCTCCACGAGGATTTGCTGGTGACTGTACCTTACTATCATCATCAGCATTCTCCTCCTCTGGATTTACTGCGGGTTTCTGCTCAGATGACAGTTTCTCACTGCCGCCACCAAAAGCCTGATCCTGCATGACCGCAGCCTTGTTCATCTCTTCCTGAATACGCTGCATAGCCTCCTCCATGGTATTACAGATAACAGTACCGCCTTTCTTTCTGGAATTCTTGGTAGATTTTCCTGGAGTCTGGTCCTTGTCGTCACCTTTGCCGTCCTTCTGATTCTGTAGCTCTGCAATCTTTGCCTCATACTCTGCAGCCATTGCTTTCATGCGCTCCTCGTAATCAGCTTTTAATGCTGCAGTAGCCTTGGCAACAGCCTCTTCTACCAGACGGTCAACATCAGACTTGCGGATCATATCCGTAGCTATCTGATTAAGCAGGCGCAGGACTTCACTGTCCTTCTCCTGAATCTTGTTTTCTTGAGCCTCGGTTTGCATCTTTAGTCTGTAACAATTTGGCATTAAACGCTCTTACACCTAAAGGTATGAATGACAGGGGACAGAGAGGTTCATGTCACCATCGAATAATTTATCCTTCTGCTTGCGCAGCCATTCGTCAGATTAGTGAGATTAGTGTTCGTTCATAAAATGCAGGGTAAAATCAGAACCTGAACAACTTGTCATCAGGACTGAGCTTGACCACAAAGTATTTTTCATCCTTCAATTCGGCTGGAAGTTTGTCGTAAAGGATGGATGCCACAAACTGGAGATTGGGATGAGCACCCACGAAACGCGAAGTCTCGACAAGCTGATGCCCGTGCATCAGTTCCTTCTTGTCGTACAACCCGAAATGAAGGCATGGGATGCCCTCCTCGTCTGCAAAAAGAATGTAGGCCATATCGAAACAGGTTATTTCGCCTTGCTTCTTACCAGTACTGAAGTTAACCGTATCGCTGTCTATTGGCACTATGCCAAACTTATAAACGTCTTTACCGGTATTCTTGTTGCGGCTTACAGTATAAACCATGGCATACTGCTCGCCATACAATTGACGGGAGATACGGGCAAAGTGCTTGTTGAACTTGTCCAACTGAGTCTGGATGTTCTGCTGAAATGCTTGGTCAAACAAGTCTTTGTCTATATCTGACATGATGGCATTCAGTTTCTCTATCTCACTATCTACCTCTTCTATCTGACGTATCTGCTGTTCGAGGGCTCCAAGACGCTCGTGCTTCTGAGTCAGAGTGGTGATAAGCTGCTCATAGTCGGCATATGAAACTGATTGCAGGAGCTTATCGCTCGTCTGCTGCTCTTGGCTGCGAAGTTGTTCTAGCGAGCGCTGAAGATTGGATATCTGACTACTCAATGACGGCAATTCGCTGGCTACAAATTCGGCCTTCTGGGAAAGCATACTGTTATGATAGGCCAAGAGTTCCTCAAAGGAACGGTGAAGGGATGGCACAAAACGTCCGGCCTGCTGGTAGATCTGGCGGAGACTCTCAGTATCCAGGTCTGAACGCTGGCTGAGCAATTCCTCGCGGGCTTCTTCCAGAATGGAGCGACGAAGCTGAAGGCTGCCTAACTGTGAGGACAGTGTGGTGATTTCGAACTTAAGGTCGGTGAGGGCCTGCATCTCGTCTTCAAAGTCGGGATTCAAATGGAGCTGCTTTTTCTGCCGCTCTAATTCGTCAATCTCTGACTTCAATATTCCCACCTCGGAGGCTATGATGTTTTTGCTCTTACTGCTCTCCAAACGGGTCTTGAAACGCCTTTCGGTATTGAGCTGGTCAAGGGTCTTCTCGCGGATATCGGCTCCCTGGTAGGTACAGCCCAGCATATAGAGAAAGAGTGCCTCATAGACGGTGTCGCTCACTGTTCCCTCCAAATAGCGCAGGGTCTGATGAACGGCTACGTTGGTATAGCGGATATTATGTCCTATCAATTGCCTGAAGGTGGGCTTGTCGGTGTTGACACCCCAAAGAGCCTGCTGCAAGGCGGGGATGAAGTCGGTGTCGGAAATAGTCTGGCCATTAATCTCGCGCAATGCTTTACCGTAGGACAGGAAATTGCGACGGATGACCACCTCGCGAGCTTCGGGACTCCAGTCGCTTACCAGAGTCAGGGTCACAACAACCTCTTTCTCGGTCAGGAACTGGCGCACCTGCTCATTGACGGTCTTGCGGTCTTCGGGACTGACATAAATGCTGCGAGGCTCCTTTCCTAAACAGATGTCAACAAGGCGAAGAACTGTGGTCTTGCCAACATTGTTGCCTGTCTCGGTCTGTGACTCCGGTGTCTCATCTACAATGAGGTTCAGACCGGGATGAAATGGCATGTCCCGAATAATACCGTCTTTCGATTCTATTTTCAGCGATTTTATGAACATAACTCGACCCTCCCACTCTTAACTTCTACACAGTCTATCAAATATAACCAGTCAAGGCAAAGCAAAAAGTTGGCAAAACTGATGTCTAATGTACTTCGGACACGGACATACAGTTCGCCTATCGGCAAACTGACGCTTTGCTGCATCTCGCCTAGCACCTTCGCACCATTATAGTAGATGCTGTCTTCTGGACGGATATGATCGGGGATAAGCATACGCTATAGGGGCTTTTCAAATATCTTACACTCCATAAAGGCATGAACCATCAGGATATCCACACACATCTCCAACTCCTCAACCGTGAAACCGGCAGGCATATTGGAAGCATTTACCTGGCTGACCAATTCTTGTGCTATTCTCTTGAACAATTCGTCGCCAGTGCATTCTTGCTTATGGCAAAGATAGATGTTGTGCAGTTTCTGAAGCACCGACTTGCTCTTGTTCTGTCCCTGACGGGTGTACTCAGCATAGATTCGGCTCACTTTGGTATATTGACTCATATATTCATTGATGACATCTTTGCCGTAGGAAAGGGCATTGAACGCCACCTTGGCTTCTATGCGAAAAGGGGTAGCATCGAAATCGGGGTCATCACTGCCATCTTTGGACAACTCGGAGATTACATATTCCAAACCAGACATCAGTCGGTCATTGCCGGGAATCGACTTGCGAAGGTTCTTGCGCAGAAAGGCGGCAGCATCGGCAATACGGGTTCCTGTAGTGTCGGCCTGCAACTCCCTCACCAACATGGATATTTCGATGATATCGCTTTTAGGATTGAATGTTATGCCAGATGGAACGTTGAAGATCTGCTTCTTCTGGGAAGAAGCTGTTCCGACTATCAAGGGCAGGAAGCGGAAATGATAACCTGCATACTTGGTCCCTATCTCGTTCAATGAGTGCTGAATCTTCTGCTTCGAGCAGGTGGCAGACACCTGTATGATGACCTTGCCAGCTTCATCTATCAGATCTATGCCTTCGGCATTGGAATGCACGGCATTGGCGTTCTTTAGGCGCAAGCCATACACAATATTGAGAAAACCGGCATAGAAGTCTTCTGACAACACATGGATATCGGTCAAGTTCAACTTGCCGTGAGCGGTGATATTGCTCGCAAGCTCGGTCAAACTGCCAAGTATATCATTCACATATTGAGAAGAAACAAATTCTGCCATTTTACTCAATTTTTTGCAAAAATACGACTTTTTTCGCACTTAAACGGAGAAAATCTCCGATTTAACATTTCGTTAAGATTACACGCGCGCTATCTCCGCTACTATTCGTCAGATTCGTGAGATTCGTGTTCGGAGGTGACAGTGGACTTCAAACCTCAATTGCTTCCATAAACTTCAAGGTCACGATGACACGATTGCTAAGAATAGATCAGGGGGACGGTTGACTTCCACTGCGTACGTCGAGCTAAACCTTCTACTGACCCAGTTTCATTTTGCGATTTATTCTTTGTATGACTCCGTAACTGATACCTGTCAGCCTTGATAGTTGCCGCAATGCTGAGGATTCAACCCTTATTCATTAGTAGGAAATCACTTGGAGATAAGACGGGCAAGAGTGAATGAGGATAGTCCTTAACATTGTAGGTTATGATGCAATCACAGCCTTTCGCAACTGCAGCCTCATGCTGACAACTGTCCTCAATGTCCTTGTACTGGATATTTTCAACTCCGCGCAACAAGCTCTCGTTGTCATGTCCAGCAATACTTATAGCCTTTACAATTTTCAATGCAAGGGAACGAAGTGTGGCAATGCGAACATCACCTGTCAGCCCGAGTTCTTTTCTCAAATACTTATCAATCAGGAACAGCATCGTATAAAAACTTCCGACCGACATGTACATTTCGGCCTTCTCCTCCTTAAGTCTGCTGAACAGTTGCTCTGCCGTTCGGACATCTTCACGCTCAATGAAGAATTCCAAAATGACATTGGTATCAAGGAATACTTTCATATGCCGTACTTGTCAGAATATGCATCCTCACGCAAATCATCCCACGAGAAACTTGCCCCCTGCTTTCCAAGAATGCCGTTGAGCTGCAGAAAGCCGGCTGGCGTGTCAGGCAGCGCATTCAATTTTCTAAGCAATTGCTCTCCATCAATATTAGGTCTTTTAAACCTTGCGATGTATTCACGCATGAGATGGTCCATATTGACCTCCAGCCATACCAACAGGGATTCCTCGTCTCTGAAGTGAGGCCGCATCTCATTCATGACAGCATCGTTGAACGACATATTGTATCTACACATATTACTTGCAACTAATTCTGGTAATTTTACTTTTCGATTGCAAAAATAATCATTTTATTCCATATCTGCAAGAAATATGCTGTTTTTCTGCTTCCAGATATTTAACGGATGAGGGAGAGCCGTTGGTACCTGGCTACCTTTGCACCCCTCGGGGAGCCACCCCTCTATACATACCCCTCCCTCTATTTATATATAGAGGGGAGGGTATGGTATAAGGGGGTGCTCCCAAGGGGGTGTCATGGTGGTGCCGTGATTCAACACTGTTAAATGGGTGGTTTATCACTCGTAAGTCATAGGTTTATCACTCGTAAGTCATAGGTTTATCACTCGTAAGTCATAGGTTTACGACCCGTAAATACGTCACTTTTGAACGCTAAACCACATGTTTGTGACTTGCAATTTGTCGGAACGATGAGGAAATCTTCGACATTTTGCTACCTTCTAATGCCCTCCGTGGAAATTGATTGTCTGGAATGACATAATTTTGCCGAATGTATGGTTAACCCATGAGCTTGAGGGCCTGGCGCTGGGAGCTGGTGGCGACGAGCTTGCGGAGATAGGGGGAACGGGGGTTGTGGTCACGGACGTAGGCCTTGGCCTGCTCTCTGTAGGCGGCGTGCTTGGTGGCTATGTACATGGCGATATGCAGATAGGCACGGGTGTCGGTGGCGGCCTTGCTCTCACGCAGCTTGGCTATGGCGGCCAACTCTTTCTCTACTTGCTGCTTGAGCTGGGCTTTCTCTTGGTCTTTGTGTAACAACTGGGCGCAGATGAGCATGAGGGCAAGGAAGTGTCGCTGCATGGCTCCGGAGGGCATGAGAAGGGTACGGTGCTCGAACAGCTCTTCAAGGGTATGGTCATCACTCTGACGATCGGCCCTGGTCTGCTTGCTTTTTACACGACGTATGAAGATTTCTATGAGCTTGGCCTGGGTGTTGCCTACTATCTCGGCAAAGGGGCTGCTTTTGGACAGGTCGGGGACTGTGACGAAGAGGTTCTGGAAGGTGATGTTAAAGAGGTGGAGGGCTATCTGGAGCTGGAAGGCTCCGCTCTTCTTCTTGACATCGACGATGGTATAGGTGGCTCCGGACTTCTCAAAGGGGGTGCCTATGAGGGGGATTTCCTTGCCTGCTACCAGGTCTTCGCTCTTGACGGGCAGCTGCAGCGTGATTTTTCCGTCGCTACAGACCTCGGTGAGCTGATCCATTTCTGCCTGATTGATAGTGGAATAGTCGTTGGCTCCATTGCGCAGGAAGAACATGCGGTCGGCTGTGGTCTGGTTAACTACTCGGATGAGCCTCTCTATGTCGTCGGTTTCCCCTTGCACGAACAGATAACGATAAAGGGCGGAACGAAGGGACAGCCTGTCCTGCTTTCTCTCCTGCTCATAGATCTGGGAATCGATGAATGTATAGGGGATGAACGAGCCTATGCTGCTGCCGTTGTTAGCACCATCTTCCACGTCCACGTTCCATTGGTCCAGGTAGCCTTTGGCCTTGCCCGGGTTGTTGGTGGTCAGCACATACCATCTCCCTGTTCCTGCACTGCTGTTGCCAGCAGACAGGGGGATATTAGCAGTTTCTGGTAATGCTTGCATGAAAGATCTTTTCTGCAATAATGTTAGGGTATGTTTACAATTCATAATCCGCAAGCAGTCTTTTGCTGCTTACGTTAATCTTCTTATTCTCAGATGGTTGAAAGGCAATTCGAGTCTAAATCTACTGACCGAAATTAGGGAATACCCGCTATGAGCACTCCATTCGGTTGCCTACAACCTGTGGCGGTCCTGACGATGCCGGACCGTTGGTTTCAGCATTATTCACTCTCGATTGGGAACCTGGTCAGTGATATTGACCTGAGGAAACAAAAAGAGCGTGAACTCTCACTCTGCTTGCTCGTCGCTTAGGTCCTGAGAAAACCTTTTCAGTAAACAAACAGAATATGACGCTCACGCCGTTGGTATATATACGCCCTAAAGTGTGCGGAGGCAACTTGTGCCTCACCGCACACAGACGGGGCAATAAAACATACCACGCCACAAACATCTACTCTGCAATGTTCTTGACTGAAAGGTTGAATTTCTCAGGTTCAAGCTACCAAAAACAAAGCGTTGTAAGACGCTGTACCAAAAAATACACCCACACCTTCACAGCCCATAAGGGCATGTACGGCGCAATGCGGGTGCAAAGTTAAGAAAAATTTTCTATTCCTTATAAAGAATAAGGAAATATTTATATTTTTTTTGTCGTTTGGGATGGGGAAGAGTGGAGAGAGGCCCCCTCTGGCTCCCCCTGTTTAGGAGGAGGAATTTTATCTCACACAGAAAGCAAGGAAATCATTGGTCGTCCTTACGTCCTCAAAATTAAAACAAAAATTGAACTATATATTTGGTCGCTACGCTCAAAATTAAAACAAAAATTATAATGTCACACAGATTTCACGGAATACACAGATTTAAGGCCACACAGAAAGAATTGGTCGCTACGCTCAAAATTAAAGCAAAAATTGGATTAGTTCGAAAAAGCTATGTCACTTACAACTGGAGTATAGGAGAGAACAATAAAGCCCCGAGGGTTTGCCTCGGAGCTTTGAATCCTCTTCTTGCGGAGAGAACAGGATTCGCCTTATGGCGTTTTGAACCTGTTCTTGCGCTTCGCGGAGAGAACAACAAAGCCCCGAGGGTTTGCCTCGGAGCTTTGAACCTGTTCTTGCGCTTCGCGGAGAGAACAGGATTCGCTTTTACCTCAAAAGCTTTGAATCCTTTTCTCTAGCTTTGCGGAGAGAACAGGATTCGAACCTGCGAACCAGTTTTGCCGGTTACACGCTTTCCAGGCGTGCCTCTTCAACCACTCGAGCACCTCTCCTTATTTGTAAGCGGATGCAAAGGTACGAAAATAAATGAGAAACGAGAAACGAGCAATGAGAAATGTTGCCTTTTTAATAATCTTTATCATTTCAGACCAAAGACACGGGCTACATTGTCATTCGTAACTTTGCAGATTTCTTCCTCACTGACACCAAGGGCTTCTGACATACGAGTGATGACATAACGAATGAAGGCGGGCTCATTACGCTGTCCGCGCTTGGGGACTGGGGCCATGTAAGGGGCATCGGTTTCCAAGACTATTCTGGTGAGCAATGAAGGGTCTGACGCGAGCAATGAGCGGAGCGTTTCTGGCAAGTTGGATTTCTTGAAAGTGAACACACCACCAATGCCCAGCACGAAGTTGTCGAAAGCCAAGAGCTGACGCGCCTCAATCTCATTGCCTGTGAAGCAATGGAACACTCCGCCAGGAAGGTCGTGCGCGTACCTTTTTAATATATTAACCATCTCGTTCTGTGCCTTCCGACAATGAATCATAAGAGGCAGGCGTGTCTCTACTGACCAGCGCACCTGTTCCTCGAAGGCTTCCAACTGCTCCTGCTCAAACTCCCGAGTCCAATAGAAGTCGAGACCTACCTCGCCAATGGAGCCTCCCCCCACCCCTTCCGACAGGAGGGGAAGCAAAGAACGGACAGACTCCAGCTGTTCGCGCCAGTCAGCGCGTACTTCTTCGGGATGCAGGCCTGCCATAGGGTAGATAAAGCCCGGATAGCGGTGTGCAAGGTCGATGGAGGCCTGCGATGATTTGAGGTCGATGGCAGGCACAAAAATCTTTTCACAGCCTGCCTCTTGGGCACGCTGTATGACGGCTTCCAAGTCGTCATGAAACTCTTCGCCGTCTAAATGACAATGGGTGTCGATATAGTGGAGAGTGGAGAGTGGAGAGTGGAGAGTGGAATTATTTATCACGATGCATCATTTCGTTAGTGAAATCAATGAGTGGCTGCTTGCGCTCCTCAGGCACATGGATGTGGGTGAGGTACTGCTTGGCCTGCTCGAAGTAGTAGTTGATCTTCTCCTCACAGAGCTGTCGGATGCCTATCTGGTTGTACAGTTCAGTAACGGCAGCCACTTTCTCCTGACGGTCGAAGTCTGTTGCAGCAATCCAACGGTTGAGTTCAGCACGCTGTTCGTCGTTGGCCCGCAAGAGGGCATTGATAAGCATATAGGTCTTCTTGTTGGACGTAATGTCGCCACCAATGGCCTTGCCAAAGACTGCGGAGTCGCCATAGACATCGAGCAGGTCGTCCTGCAGCTGGAAGGCCAGTCCTATCTGTTCACCATATTTATAGAGGTTATCAGCATCAGCGTCGGTAGCACCAGCGAGTATGGCACCCATCTTCATGGCACAGGCCAGCAGCACGCTGGTCTTGAGGCGTATCATCTCTATGTACTCTTCTTCACGGACATCATTTCGGCGTTCGAACTCCATGTCGTACTGCTGTCCCTCACCTATCTGGAGGGCTGTCTCAGTGAAGAGGGCGAGTGTTGGGTGTTGGGTGCTGGGTGTTGGGTGTTGGGGGCTGGGTGTTGGGTGCTGGGTGTTGGGTGTTAGGTGCTGGGTGTTGGGTGTTGGGTGCTGGGTGTTGGGTGTTGGGGGCTGGGTGTTGAAGAACGAGAGCAGCCGCTCGTAGGCCAGTACCAGCATGGAGTCGCCAGAGAGAATGGCGGTGTTAGCATCCCAGCGCTTATGTACGGTGGCATGTCCACGTCGCAGGTCAGCATTGTCCATGAGGTCGTCGTGCAACAGCGTGTAGTTATGATAAGTTTCAAGGGCCACGGCAGGCATGAGGATATCCTCCGGCTGATCCTTATAAAGCTGATAAGAGAGCAGCATGAGTGCTGGCCGGATGCGCTTTCCGCCAAGGGAGAGCACATACTGTATGGGTTCGTAGAGTGAATACGGCTTGCGGTCGTAGGGCAGTTGTTCGATGAACGCGTTGATGCTGTCGAGGATTTCGTTAGATGTCTTCATATTGTTTTACAGTTTAAACACGATGGGAATGCAGACGCGAGTGCGACAGGGCTTGTCGTTTTCGATGCCTGGTGACCAGCGAGGCATGGAGCGTAGCACGCGAATAGCCTCACGGTCGCACTGCGGATGCAGGGGTTTGGTAATCTTGATGTCGGTGATGCTGCCATCTTCGTTGACGAGGAACTGTGCCACCACCTTGCCTTGTATCTTTCCCTTCTGTGCCCCTGGCGGGTACTTCAGGTTGCTGGTGAGCCACTTCAGAAAGGCCACTGGGCCGCCAGGGAACTGGGGCATGTCCTGTACCACGCGGAAACGCTCTGGGTTATCGCGCGGGTTGACCTCTGGCGGTTCTATGTCGCCCATCTCCTTGAGCATCTCTTCGACGGTCTGTTCATCGCCTTCGCCGTCAGTGGTATTCTCCACGTTCAGCTCTTCAGGCTGCAGCTCCACCTCCTCCTCCACAATGTTCAGTTTCTCTGCAGGGGCCGTCTGTTCTTCTGGAGCCAGCAAGACGAGCTGTTCCTCCTGCTTGAAGAGCGGCATGAGCTCAGCCTCCTCGTCATCAGCATCGAGCAAAGCATTCGCATCGAAGGCAGAAGACTCAGTCATATCGAACTCGAAAGCCACGAAGAACAGGGCCAGCACAAGCACCAGTCCCAGGAGGAATCCAGTGGTTCTACGACGTTCGAGGTCAGCCTGTGGCAGTTTCTTTTGCTCCATAAGAATAATATTTTGCCTTCTTTTACGTTAATATTTTACAGCGAAGTGAAATTACTGCTGCAAAATTAGTGCAGATATTTGAAAAAAGCAGTATCTTTGCCAAGAATTTATACAAATTTAGATGAAAAAAGGAGTTTTTGCGCTTATCGCATTGTTTTTTGCCATCCGAATGACAGCCCAGGAGAGTCAGACGGACTACAACTTCCTGCGCCTACCGGTGAGTGCGCATGTGGCTGCGTTGGGTGGCGACAACATCACCATCACAGAGGATGACCCCACACTGGTATTCCATAACCCCGCACTGATAGGCGGTGTGAGCGACAAGAGCATCAACCTGAACTACATGACCTACATGTCTGGGACGAAGACAGCCAGTGCCTCGTTTATCAAGGCCATTGGAGAGCTGTCAACACTCGCTATCTCTGCACAATACATGAGTTACGGCGACATGCTGGAGACCTCATCGTCAGGCATCAAGCTGGGCGAGTTCTCGGCCAAGGACATCATGGTAGGGGGCACGTTCCAGTATTGTCTGAGCGAGCGATGGTCGGGTGGTATTACCGGCAAGTTCATCTCGTCGAGCATTGCCGGCTACAGCTCAGCAGCACTGGGCGTAGATCTCGGCCTGAACTATTACGACGATGACAGAGGATGGTCGCTGTCAGCAGTAGCCAAGAACCTGGGTGGACAGGTGAAGGCCTACAACGACGAATTTGAGAAGATACCGCTCAACCTACAGTTAGGCATCAGCAAGCAGTTTGCCTTCGCCCCTTTCCGCCTATCGCTCACCATGTCGCGCATCAACAGCTGGGAAGGCCGGTTCATCAATCACTTCGCCCTTGGCGCAGACATCTTCCTTGGGCAGAGCATCTACATAGCCGGAGGCTATAACTTTGGCCGTGCAGACGAGATGAAGGTGAGCGACGGTGAGAACAGCAGTGCCCATGGTGCAGGGTTGTCGGTAGGCGGTGGCCTACAGTTGCAGCGCTTTAAGCTGAACCTGGCCTATGCCAAGTACCACGTCTCTGCCTCGTCGATTGTGATTAATGTGAGCTATAGCCTATAAGGCCTATAAGCCTAATATGCCGTTTAAGCCGTATAAGACCCATAAGACTAAAGACAATGAAAAAGATTACAATAGCTATTGACGGCCATTCTTCGTGCGGAAAGAGCACGATGGCCAAAGACCTGGCCCGCGAAGTGGGCTATGTGTATGTAGATACAGGTGCCATGTATCGCAGTGTGACACTCTTTGCCCTGAGAAACGGGATGTTTAAAGAGACCGAAGGCCAGACCGTTATTGACGAAGAAGAGCTGAAGCGCCGTATGGCTGACATACACATCAGTTTTAAGTTCAATCCGGAGACAGGACGCCCTGATACCTATCTGAACGGGGAACTGGTGGAGAAAGAGATTCGCTCGATGGAGGTGAGCAGTCACGTCAGTCCCATTGCCACGCTGGCCTTTGTACGTGAGGCCATGGTGGCACAGCAGCAACAGATGGGTCGTGACGGTGGTGTAGTGATGGACGGCCGTGACATTGGCACCGTGGTATTCCCACAGGCAGAGCTGAAAGTCTTTGTCACCGCCTCGCCAGAAGTACGGGCCCAGCGTCGGTTCGATGAGCTGAAAGCCAAGGGTATGGAGGCAGACTTCGACGACATTCTGAAGAACGTGCAGGAGCGTGACTACATTGACTCCCACCGTGAAGTGTCGCCTCTGCGCCAGGCTGACGATGCCCTACTCCTTGACAACTCAAACATGACCATCAGCGAACAGAAGGAGTGGCTCATGGAGCGATTCAAAGAACGGGTGCAAGGATAACAGCAGTCTAAATCTTAATAAAAATGCGACGGCTATAGAGAATGTACCCGATGAGTGCGCAGACGAAGACATAGGTCAGGGCGAAGCAGAGGGAAGCGAGCTCTGGCCATGTGACGATGCTGTGGATGGCGGCATAGAGGGCATCGTTAGCCCCAAACTGCCAACCGAAGACTGCCAGGCACTCACTGAAGACATAGAGGAACAACGGGTTAACACCGAAGATGAGGAAGGGAACCGTCCAACGCTGCCATCCTCGAATATCAATGATATACATGAAAAGGCCCTGCGCCACAGCAGCGAGTCCACACGTCATCAGCGCATAGCTGGGTGACCAGATGGTCTTGTTGAATGGCAAGCCGAAATGATGCAGGAAGAAAGCCACAAGCACCATGCCTCCACCAGCCATCAGCAGCCGGAACACCTTACTGCGGACATCGGCAACCCCCATCATGAGACGAGCACACTGGAAGCCGATGAGCGTATGGGCAATGCCTCCCAGACAACCCAACAATCCCTCGGGGTCGATGGGTGCCCATTGGTAGAGGTGGTCCTTGCCAAAGAGGAAGGTGTCAATGCGCCCTGCGATGTTCAGCGTGCCATCCTCGCTGTAGCCGTTGCCTAACAGCAAGATGGCAGCATAGGCCACCAACAGGCCGATAATGACACGAACAGTATGACGATGGGGCACGAAAAGGGCAAAGAGCGACACAGCGAGATAGCACACAGCTATGCGCTGTAACACCGCCCAATAGCGCAGATGAGCAAAGTCGAACGGTCGGCCGTCAACAGCCAGTACGAGCCAGTTGATGAACAGTCCCAGCAAGAAGATGATAACGGTACGCCTAATCACCTTGGTCAGCACAGCACCTGTAGGCTGGAACTGCAACTTGGAGAGAGACAGATAGGTGGAGATACCGACAATGAAGAGAAAGGTGGGAAACACCAGGTCGCAAGGTGTCATACCGTTCCACGCCACATGCTTGAGGGCAGGAAACGTCTCGCCATAACCATCGTTGACGAGGATCATAGCAGCCACCGTAATACCACGGAGCACATCGAGGGACACTAAACGCTGCATAGGATTTACGGATTTTCGATTTTCGATTTAACTATCACCCATCACCTATCACCACTCACCTTACAATACCGCCAGCCTTTCTGGTCGTAGATGTTCAGGAGAAGGGGCAGGCGGCGCAGGAAGTCGTCATAGTCCTTCTGTTCAGGGGCCGTCCACTGCACCTCGCAAAGGGCTGCCATGCGAGGCAGCGCCTGATACTCCAACAGTTCCTTGTAGGGAATATACTCCGTCCAGATGTTGGCCTGCGTACCAATGATATGCCGACGCACGTCGGCAGAGAGGCTGTCAGGAGCAGGGTCGAAGGCATAGACCTTCTCTAAGGGCACATAGCCGCCAATGAGGAACGGCTTGCTCCAGTTCTCCTCGGGCTGCTGATAGTAATCGAAGTAGCACACGCTGGTAGGCACCATGATGACGTCATGTCCTTTCTTAGCAGCCTCGACGCCACCCTCAACGCCACGCCAGCTCATGATGACGACACTACTATCGACGCCACACTCCGCTATTTCGTCCCAGCCAATGATGTGACGTCCCTTGGCAGCCAGGTATTTCTCTATATGGCGCATCATGTAGCCCTGAAGGGCATCCTCAGAAGAAAGCTGTTGGCTACGCATGAGCTGTTGGCACTTAGGGCACTGTTCCCAACGCACACGAGGACACTCGTCACCACCCATGTGGACATACGTTGAGGGGAACAGGCTGATAACCTCGTCCATCACATCCTCTAAGAACTGATAAACCTTAGGATTGCCGGCACAGAGGACATCATCGAAGACGCCCCAGTCTGGGCACACCTCGTAAGGACCGCCCGTACAGCCCAGTTCAGGATAGGCCGCCAAGGCAGCCAGCATGTGTCCCGGCATGTCGATTTCGGGGATAATCGTGATGTGACGCTCCTGTGCATAGGCCACAATCTCGCGTATGTCGTCCTGCGTGAAGTAGCCGCCATGAGGAACATAGTCGTACAGGCCCGTGTTACGTCCAATGACAGTTCGGTTACGTACGGACCCCACCTCCGTCAGTCGGGGCCATTTCTTGATTTCGATACGCCAGCCCTGGTCGTCGCTGAGGTGCCAGTGCAGGGTGTTCATGCCGTGCAATGCCAGCATGTCGATGTACTGTTTGACGAAGTCCTTGCCGAAGAAATGGCGGCACACGTCTAAGTGCATTGCCCTGTAGCTGAAACGGGGAGCACTCTCAATGACGGCATAAGGTAGCGACTGCGGTTGGGCACTGAGCACTTGCGAGAGAGCCTGACGGCCATAGAAGATGCCGGCATCGGTGCTTCCCTCGATGGTGATGCCTTTCTTATCGACGGTGATGCGCCAGCCTTCAGGTGATGTCACCTTCGGGTTCAGCCGCTCAGTCACAGCCAGTGAGGGTTGCATGCTGAGCACACGTCCCTTGGCATCGATGCTGATGCTCGACGGCCGGGGAATGATGTCGTACTGTGCAGAGACTGTTAAAGGTAAGAAAGTAAAAAAGTAAAAAGGTAAAAACATAACCCATACCCACTTTCCTACCATGTTGTGCTTCACTTGTTTCATAACTATTTAACCTTTTAACTTTTAACCTTTTAACTTTTTAACTTTTTAACCCTTTCACCTTCAAAATCCTATTACGGCATTCCTCCATCAGCCACTTAGGGGTGCTGGTAGCGCCGCAGATGCCGATGCTCTCCACCTTATTCAGCCACTCCAGCTCAATCTCGTCGGGACCCTCAATGAGGTGCGTATTAGGGTTCACCCGCTTACACTCGCTGTAGAGCACTTTTCCGTTAGAGCTCTTTCGTCCGCAGACGAAGAGGACGAGGTCATGACGGGAGGCAAACGACGAGATGTTCGGCATGCGGTTAGCCACTGAGCGGCAAATGGTGTCGAAGCTCTGGAACGTAGCCCCGGGCGAGATGTGCTGTTCGATGTAATTGATGATACGGCGGAACTCGTCGAGCGACTTCGTGGTCTGCGAGTAGAGATAGATGTCACGCGTGAAGTCGAGCTTCACCACGTCGTCGAAGCTCTCAATGACGATGGCCTTGCCTTGAGTCTGGCCTACCAGTCCCAGCACCTCAGCATGACCCTTCTTGCCGAAGC
>FLNV01001668.1_pt1 | contig 15789 bp, 13 predicted proteins | sample 1140351 | NCBI WGS metagenome assembly FLNV01 (sample SAMEA3878207, study PRJEB12797) | bioreactor metagenome | biome: Moose rumen | place: Sweden | collected 2011-10 | reverse complement strand
TTATTACGGCACGGGTTGCGGCAATGAACGCAACTGCCAATTAATAAAAGAGGTGTTACAACGGCATTTCCCCGTGGCCGAAATCAGCGTCACGCACGACCTTATGGCGGCCTGCCATGCCTTGTTGGGGCATCAGGAAGGCATCGCCTGTATTCTCGGAACTGGCTCGAACTCATGTGTTTACGACGGCAACGACATCGTGGAACGCGCCGTGTCGTTGGGCTATCTCGTCGGCGACGAAGGCAGCGGGATGCACATCGGCAGGGAGGTGGCGCGGGCGTATTTCTACGGTTTCATGCCCGACGACTTGCGACAGAGCTTTGATGCCACTTATCATCTTCAATTGCAGGACTTTATCGAGAACCTATACCACTGCGGCCAGCCTTCGCGTTATTTGGCAAGTTTCGCCAAGTTTGCAGGCGAAAACCAAAGGCATCCTTTCGTCCACGATTTGGTGAAACGGTGTTTCCAAGCCTTCGTTGAGGCATTCGTCCTTCGGTTTGAGGATTGTAAATCATTGAAAATTAGCTTTATAGGTTCAATAGCCTATTATTTCAAGGACATTTTGCAGGAAAGCCTTGCAGCGAATGGCCTCACGATGGGTGCGGTGATGCAGGTACCGGCTGAAGGGCTGTTGCAATATTACAAATCTCGCCATTAAGGTCATTAATAAGAATCGATTAAAGGTAATCAGTGTAGATTCTATATCTAATGATGAAGTATGGATAAAATAATAAGGCAACAAAACTGTTTTGTTCCATTTTTTTTCGTTTCTTTGCATTGTCAATCATCGAAAGATGAGCGATGAGACATATTGAGAAGACGTTAGACTGACGTTTTATCTGCGGCATGTAGAACTTCGCAACTTCTAAGATTGTAACGCGATAAAGCAACAAAGGACGTCCCATGTATTCGCATACACCTTGGTTATTTGGTGTATGTCCTTTAGCGTGGGCTTCGGGTTGCTTGTCCTTTACAATCAGGCAATGCGAAGGCCTTACATGCGGGATGAGCAAAGTCCAGATTCCCGCGCTTTTTCTTTATGTTCCAACAACTTACGAAACACCAATTCTCGGCTTCGGGGAGTCGGTCGAGTAAAACCAAAAAGGTGGCTTGCCATGAACGACATCCATTTCGGCCATTTGATTCGCGATGAGTTGCGCAGGCAACGCTATGGCGTGGCGTGGTTTGCCAAGGAAATGGGTAGCGACCGCAGCAACATGTACAAGCTGTTGGAACGACAGCACCTCAATTCCGATTTCATCCTTCGCGCCAGCCGTTTGCTCCAGCACGACTTCTTCGGCGATGCCTCGGCTCTGTTCCACAAAGGAGCCGACGCTGGAAGCGTCGGAAGCAGCAATCAATAGCCCCGCTATTATGCGACGCTTGGATGCCTCGGCTCCTAATATAATGTGGTAAAAACGGCGACAATTTGTGGTAAAACTAACTACAATGAAATCATTTGTCGTTAAAGGATTAGCCGTTACTTTGCAAAACCAAATTCATAAACAAACCAAACACTATCAACATGAAAAAAATTGTATCATTATTCGTGCTTTCCGCGCTATTGTTTGCAGGATTGCAACTCACAGCACAAACACAAGTGTATCTGAACCTATCAGGTGCCATTCCCACGGGCGATTTCGCCGACGGCGATGAAAACGAATGGGGTCTGCTTACCGAAGACAACGAAGGTGGAGCGGGCTTGGGCCTCAATGCCGGCCTGAAAATCAAGATTGCAACCGGCGTGAACGGTCTGTGGGGCATGGTAACCCTCGATGGCATTTTCAACGGCCTTAACTCCGACTTGAGGGATGCCTTTGAAGATGTGGTTGATGCAGGTGAATCCAACTACAATGATTTCAGCCTCACCACGCCTAAGTACCTCAATCTCCCTGTCATGGGCGGAGTGAACTACACCTATAACTTCAATCCCAAGTTCGGAGTGTTTGCCGAAGCTGGATTGGGAGCTGACCTGCACATCATTACGAAGATGGAAGAATATCTAGAAACAAGCTACATAAAAAAAACTACCACAATTGAGTATGACCCGAAAGTTTCGTTGGCTTACCAGTTGGGGGCTGGTATCGAACTAAGCAAGCGCATCACCATCGGCATCAACTACTACAATCTCGGCACGGAAAAGATTAAAGGCAAAGCGACAGAAAAAATCAAGTATACTAACGGCGGCAGTGATTCAGATTCTGACAAATTCACCTTAAAACGCATCACGCCCACCATGGTCATGCTGCGCGTTGGAATCAAACTCTAAGTTTGCGACAAAGCTTTAAAATTAATAATCAGGGAAAGGCCGCATATCTGCTTTTGCGGCCTTTTTAATAAATACATACCTACCATGAACAAATTATACAAATCCATATCCATCATAACCACTTGCGCGACCATGATGTTGTGCATGACAAGCTGTTTGAAAGACGATGAGGAGACCCTTGCCTTGCCTACACCTTTTTCAATCAGAAACATACCGAGCGACTATTCGGCCACAACGAACCCAACCATTTATAATCCCAACGCCGTTATCCCCAACTATCAGTTTGAGGAAGAAGAAGGTGAAGATGGCTATCTCGTTTATCGCCTCGACATGACTGGCATCATGAACCCCAACACGCATGAGTGGCTTGACCTTTATGGCACAGGCCTTCCGGGGCAAAATGTTTGGCTTTCGCTCGACGGCAATCCCAAGGGGCTTCTGGTCAAGAACCATTCGGAAGACGGCACCGTTTCCCGCAAGTTTGACCTCGTCTTCCTCGTGGACAATTCGGGAAGCATGAATGAAGAAGCTGAAGCGTTGGCGAGAGACATTACAGATTGGGCCAATAGTTTGGCTTCTTCTGGATTGGACATCGTTTTCGGTTGCGTTGGATATGGTGGAAATGTTGGTGCACAATATGACCATCTTGTTAATGGGTATGGAATTACTGGAGCATTAAACCTAGGTAATGTATCTTTATTAAATCAATTCCTAAACGAAAGAGGTGTTTATGGAACCAACAGGACAAAAGGTTATTGGGGCAGCGATGGTGAAACACTATCTTCGATTGCAAATACCTCTTATTCTTCCGCAGGAGGCGAATGCAGCATCCAAGCAGCAAGATTCTCAAACGAGCATTTCAATTTTAGAACAGGATCAAACCGCGTTTATGTGAACATGACAGATGATGCAAACTATCCTGGTGGACAACAAAAATGGTCTATCAACTATCTAACGGAATCCAAAGCATGGAATCCTTCTATGGGTACTATTCACACTGTTTATAGCGGTCCTACTTCTTATACAAACAGGCCATTGTATAAGGAACAGTCTTGGTTGATGTCGGAATACACTGGAGGCACAGTGCTTTTTGCCAATGAGGACTTCTCGGGTGTTTCGCTCAACGACCTTCCTGTCACAGGCGCCATGCAGCATTCCTATTCACTATACTTCGCCATCCCCGAAACGATGAAAGACGGACAATACCACAGTTTGAAAGTGACCGTTCTTTCGCAAGACCAAGCGGTGAGGGCAGAAAGAAACTTCTCCATCAGATTTGAATGACCATGAAAAGAAAGCACATATCACTGGCGCTTGCCCTGCTGTTCCTTTTGCCGGCCACAAACGCTGTGGCGCAACACTTCCTCGACAAGAACGAAGTCGGATTCCGCTACTGTTGGAACCATGCCGACATGAACTATTCGCACAAGATGTTCAACATCTACACACACAAGGACTATTGGCAGAACGGTTTCGGTTTTTTCATCACCCATCGGGTCAGCAGTTACTTCGCAATCCGTCCCGAGATAGACTTCATCGGTCGAGGAGCCATGCTGAAATTCGAAGACATCAACTACAAAATGGATGCAAAGTATGTGGACTTGCGCCTGCCATTGATTGTTTCCTTTGCGCCCCATTCGGCAGTGAACCCTTATCTGTTTGTCGCTCCCGAACTTTGCATCGTCCGTGAAGGCGAAATCACATTCAAGTCGGATCACACGGGCAAACTCACGACCGACCTCGCCGAAGGCAATATCCGCCCTTACGATATTGGAGTGTGTGGTGGACTGGGGCTGGAAATTCCCATCAGAATCGGTGAGTTCCGCTTTTCGATTGCTGGAGAGGCGGGTTACAGTTTGGGACTGCTTAACACATTTTCGGAAGAAGAACTTGATGGCGACGCCATTGTGCTGAATCCTTCGGCCTACACATTCACGCCGGAAGGCTCGCGCAACAACCGAGGCATTGAGGCGGCAGTGACCATAACCCTACCTTTGAGCAACTTCCGTTTGATTCCCAAACCCCAGCCACGTCCTGTTGTTGAGGAGCAAATCATAGAACCAGAACCTGAAGTTGAAGTCTTTGAATATGAAATCAAGGACTGCTATTCTTTCGAGGAAATGTATGATTTCGTGAAGAACGGCTTCGATATCAGCGACAAGCGCATCTGCGTGTTCGACATGAAGTTCCAGTTCGGTTCTGCAAAACTTCTCCGCTCTTCGGAAAAGTATCTCGACAATGTGGTTGGGATGATGAAAGCCTACCCAAGGATGCGCATCACCATCAACGGGCACACAGACAACATCGGCTCGGAAGAGACCAACCAAACCCTCTCAGAGAAACGCGCCCAGTCGGTGTTCGACTACTTGGTCAAGCATGGCATCGAAGCCGACCGCATGGCATGTTATGGCTACGGCCTGCGCTACCCCATCGACACCAACGCCACTGAAGCCGGACGCGCGAAAAACCGCCGCGTGGAGATTGAAGTGACGAGAATCAAGTAAGTGACAACAAAACAAATAAACAACGAAATGAAAATGATGACCACATTCAAAAGAATAACACATCCGATTTGGATTATCGTGTTGGTATTGGCTTTTGTCTCAGTTGGCTGCAACAAAAATGATGACGATGATGAAAACGGCGGAGGCGTTTGGCCCTCTACTCAAGTTGATGGTTCGCTCCCAGGCCTGTTTTCCATCAGCGGAAGCCAACAGGTGTATTTCTCGAAAGGCAACCTGCAGTATCAAGCTTCGACGAATACATGGCAGTTCGCGGAAAACCAATGGGATTATATAGGGGCAAACAATAGTCAAATCTCATCGACATATAATGGGTGGATTGATTTGTTTGGCTGGGGTACAAGTGGTTATAATCATGGAGCGGTGTGCTATCAACCATGGAGTACAAGTGTTTACAACAGAGACTATTATGCTTACGGACAATATAACTATGGTCTTTCGGACCAATCGGGTAAGGCTGATTGGGGGTATAATGCCATCAATAATGGAGGCAATCGGGCTGGTTTGTGGCAGACCTTGTCCAAAGCAGAGTGGGATTATCTTATTCACACTAGGGCCACCTCTTCTGGCATCCGCTATGCCAAGGCAAAGGTCGATGGCGTCAGTGGCTTGATCCTCTTACCCGATAATTGGAATAGTTCATATTTTATTCTAAATAGGACGAATCAAGAGAATGCCGTCTTCAATAGTAATATCCTTACCCTCTCACAATGGAATGACATTGAAATGTTGGGTGGGGTGTTTCTGCCCGCTGCTGGCGACCGATACGGGACTTCGGTTGAGGAAGTAGGTGATGTCGGATTCTATTATACGTCGACATATGAGGATAATAATGACGTATTCAGTCTTGGATTTTACGATGACGAACTTGATGTGGATGAAGGAGAATACAGGTGCTTCGGCCATTCTGTTCGCCTTGTATGCATAGCAGGAAACAATACGTCTGTGGCCGTCCCGTCTGTTACGACCACCCCTATATCCGATATCATGGCAAACACTGCAAAAGGAGGTGGTACGGTCACGTCAGATGGTGGTGCGACAGTCACCGAGCGTGGCATTTGCTGGAGCACGAGCCACAACCCAACCATTAACGGAGAGCATCAAAACGCCATCGGTGGCGGGGTTGGCAACTTCACTTGCCACATCTTCGGCCTCACTGAAGGCACCACTTATTATGTGCGTGCCTATGCCACCAACAGCGTTGGAACAGGCTATGGTGAAGAAGTTAGTTTCTTTACAACAGAAGGCGGTGGAGGAGGTGGGTTATCGCCGATAGGCGCAATCAACGGACGCTTCTCCGTGAGTGCAAGCCAACGTGTGTATTTCTCGCAGGGCAACTTGCAATACCAAGCCAGTACTAACACATGGCGTTTCGCCACCAACCAATATGACTACATTGGCTCTGCCAACAGCAACATTTCCTCATCTTACAGCGGATGGATCGACCTCTTCGGCTGGGGCACCAGCGGCTACAACCACGGTGCGGTGTGCTACCAGCCTTGGAGCACGAGCACGAACTGCAATGACTATTACGCCTACGGACAATGGACCTACAACCTATATGATCAAACTGGCCAGGCCGATTGGGGCTACAACGCGATAAGCAACGGCGGCAACGCGACGCACCAATGGCGCACGTTGATGCATGAGGAATGGAATTACGTCTTCAACACGCGTAGCACGAGCAGTGGCATCCGCTACGCCAAGGCTCAGGTGGCGGGCGTGAACGGCATAATCCTGCTGCCCGACGATTGGAGTACAAGTTACTACAGCCTGAGCAGCACCAATAGCATCGGAGCGAGCTTCACGAGCAACGTGATCAGTTCGTCCAATTGGACGAGCAGCTTGCAGTCGCACGGCGCGGTCTTCCTGCCTGCCGCTGGCGGCCGCTACGGGACTTCGGTCTACGTTGTGGGCAGCTACGGCTACTACTGGTCGGCTTCGTACTGCGATAGCGACATCGCGTGGGTCGTGAGCTTCGGCGACGGCCGCCTCTACGCTGGCGACGCCTACACCCGTGCCTACGGGTTCTCTGTCCGCCTTGTTTGTCCTGCCGAGTAATTATCCCTTGGCACGGGCAAGGCGTTTGGCGGCGGTGGGGCTGGGGCGCCCCCGCAGGGCGCTCACAACCAGCCCCACTGCCGCCAAACGAAGCAAAAAGGCATTGCATCATAGAAACGGACATTGCTACGGTCGGTCTTTGCGCCTCGTTTGCCCTGCCAATTAACATTCTGTAAGACCCTTTTTTGGCGTTTTCCCTAACGCCTATTCTCGCGGCGAAGCATTTCTAATCACGATGCTTCGCCGTGTGTGTTTACTCATTATCCTCTTCAATATGCAAAAACGCATACTTGATCACCTTACGTTTATAGGTGTAGGTTACGATGATGTCGTTACCGTCAGCTATAATCGCGGGATAAGAGAATTCGGCAAACGGATTGGACGATTCTTCCAAAGTCACGACATCTTCCCAATGTGCTCCATCGTCCTTGGATAATGAAACGACAAGCCTGTTTCGCCTTCCATCGGCAATGGGATTGTAGGCAAGCCAAAGCCAGCCGTTGGCGGTCGTGACACAGTCAATGCCGCTGTTGTTGTTGGGAAGGCCGGTCGAATAGGCTTCACACCATGAGCGTCCTCCATCATTTGAATCACTTCGGAAAACAAATTTGCTTTTGGTCCTGAACATGGCGTGGATACCTCCCGACAAGTCTTGCCACAATGTGGGTTGAATCATTTCCACATCATTACCGTTGTTGTCTTTTGCCACAATGTAATCTGTTTTCTCCCAAGTGTTTCCGTCTGACGATAGATCGAAAAACGCCTTCCATTGGCTTTGCTCGGTTGAAGCTCCTGCGATAATCAGGTTCTCTGTTGTGATCAGGCATTTGTTCTTCACGGGACCGCGCCCTCCAGAAGTATCGCCTTCAACAAGCTCCTTGGCCTCGCTCCATGTTTCAGATTGATAGTCGTAATCGCAGTATTTCGTTACCCAGTTTTTTGTGTCTATGCCAACCTTAAAATAGACCCTCGCAAAGGAGCCAAAATCCTGTAAAACCGGATTCCAGTGTGCCGTTTCGTCGGTTGTGACCAACTGCATCGGGATGCCCCAGTCCTCGTACTCATAGAATGAGTACCAAATCCTTGTGTCAGCGTCACCTTCTTTTGAGCCACCATACCACACGCTCATCAGCTTGCCATTTGGAAGTTGCAGAACGGAAGAGGCATGAACCATATCCGTTTTTGTCCCTTCGCTGAACAATTGGCCTTTCTGGACAGAATATGGAATTTGCGATGCCTCATTTTGGTATTTCTGACAATTGGTTACCATAAACGCAAGGGCAAATAAATACAGTGTTCTTTTCATAAGGTTTTGTCTATAAAAAGTTTGGATACAAAGATAGGGATTATTTGTTTCAGTTTGGCATGGAATGGTAGAGAGAAAACATCAAAACAGCAGACGATTGCTATCATCCGTTGTAATCCATTGGTATTCAGCATCTCTCCTCAGCCATGTCATCTGCCGTTTGGCGTATTGTCGCGTGTGGATTTTGATGAGTTCGATGGCTTCTTCCAAAGTGCATTGCCCGTCGAAATAGGCGAACAACTCTTTGTAACCCACCGTGTTGAGTGCGTTCAAATGGCGTTTGGGGTAAAGCCGTTTGGCTTCTTCCAATAGGCCTTGTTGCATCATCAGGTCAACACGTTTGTCGATGCGCTCAATGAGTTGCTGACGGTCCCAAAGCAGGGCGTATTTCTTGATTTCGAAGTCGCGCCTGACGGTGTTTCCGCTGCGGAAGGAAGAGAAAGGCTTGCCCGTTTGGTAGCAGACCTCCAAGGCGCGTTGCAGTCGGCGCGGGTTTTGTTGGTCGACGGTGGAAAAATATGCTGGGTCAAGGCGTTGCAATTCGTTCTGCAAGGCCGTCAGGCCGCCTTGTTCGAGCATTTTCTCCACTTTTTCGCGGATTTCGGGCTGCACGTCGGGCATGGCGTCGATGCCGTTGCACACCGCGTCGATGAAGAGGCCTGAACCGCCTGTGAGAATGACGTTGTCGTGGGTCTTGAAGAGTTCGTCGAGGAGCAGGATGGCATCGCGCTCGTAGTCGGCCACGTCGTATTTGTCGTCAATGCTGATGTGGTGTACGAAATAGTGCTTCGCTTGGCTGAGTTCCTCCTCGGTGGGTGCGGCAGTGCCGATCGACATTTCCTTGTAGAACTGGCGGCTGTCGGCGGAGAGGATGACGGTGCCGAGACGTTTCGCCATTTCGATGGCGAAGGCGGTCTTTCCCGATGCCGTCGGGCCGGCGATGACGACGAGGGTTTTCATGGTAGAACAACTACGTCGCTTTGCGTCATTGCGAGGAGGAACGACGAAGCAATCCAGAAATTGGCTTTATCCCTGGATTGCTTCGTTCCTCGCAATGACGTAAAACGTGTCATAAACATTATACTTTATTAGGCACAGGTCCGTTATTCGCCACCACAATCGGCGCTTCGATTTCCTTCACCACGTTCAGCCCCAGCTTCTTGCCTTCTTCTTTCATAAAGGCGTAGGCTTCCTCGAAATTGTTGCCGATCACGCCGTCGAGGATGGCCTCGCGGATGGCGTTCTTGATGACGCCGACCTCGCGCCCCTCAGGAATGCCGAAGGTCTCCATGATGGCGATGCCGTCGATGGGGGGCTGCCAGTTGCGCAGGTGGTCCTTGGCCTCGATTTCCTTCAGTTTCTCCTGCACAATCTCGAAGTTGTGGTGGAATTTCTTCACCTTTTCCTCGTTCTTCGAGGTGATGTCGGCGTGGCAGAGCAGCATGAGGTCGTCGATGTCGTCGCCGGCCTCGAAGAGGAGGCGGCGCACCGCGCTGTCGGTCACCACGTCCTCGGCAAGGACGATGGGTCGCATGTGGAGTTGCACGAGCTTTTGCACGTATTTCATCTTCTCGTTGAGCGGCAGTTTCATGGCGGCGAAGATCTTGGGCACCATCTTGGAGCCACGGAACTCATGCCCGTGGAAGGTCCAGCCGGTGCCGTCCTCCCAGCGTTTGGTCTGCGGCTTGGCGATGTCGTGGAGCAGGGCGGCCCAACGCAGCCAGAGGTCGTCGCTCTTCTCGGCCACTTGGTCGAGGACTTGCAAGGTGTGCAAGAAGTTGTCCTTATGGCCTTTGCCTTGCACGATTTCCACGCCTTTGAGTTGGGCGAGTTGCGGGAAGATGAGCTTCAGCAATCCACTCTGGTCGAGCAACTTGAATCCGATGGAAGGTCGTGGCGAGAGGATAATCTTGTTCAGTTCCTCGGTGACGCGCTCCATTGACACGATCTTGATGCGCTCGGCGTTGCGCTGGATGGACGCAAACGACTCAGGTTCAATGTAGAACTTGAGTTGCGAGGCAAACCTGATGGCGCGCATCATGCGGAGCGGGTCGTCGCTGTAGGTGATGTCGGGGTCAAGTGGGGTGCGGAGCAAGAGTTCTTCCATGTCGCCCATGCCGTTGTAGCGGTCGATGAGGGTGCCGAAGTCGTCGGCGTTGAGGCTGATGGCCATGGCGTTGATGGTGAAGTCGCGGCGGCTGATGTCGTCGTCAAGCGTGCCGTCTTCCACCACGGGCTTGCGGCTGTTGCGGTCGTATGACTCCTTTCGTGCGCCCACAAACTCCACCTCCATGCCCTTGTAGTTGATCATGGCCGTGCCGAAGGCGCCGTAGTATTTGGCTTCCTTGTGGCCGGGTAGGTGAGAGGCCACCTTTTTCGCCAAGGCGATGCCGCTGCCCACCGTCACCACGTCGATGTCGTTCGACGGGCGGCGCAAGAGGATGTCGCGCACATAGCCGCCGATGACATAGCTCTTGTAGCCCAACTCCATGCTGGAGTAGGCAATCACCTTAAATATCTGATTGTCAAGATGTTTCTTGAAGTCGTAGTTCATGACACTGTGGCTTCTTCGAGGATTTTCCTTTCGGACGGGATGACGTTGACGATGGTCTCGTCGCCGTTTTCGCTGAGGTCGATGCTGATGGTGTCGCCGATGTGGAGGTTGGAGGAGATGATGGCCTCGGCCAACACGTCTTCCACATACTTCTGCACGGCGCGTTTCAGCGGACGGGCGCCATATTGCTCGTCCCAGCCCTTCTCGGCGATGAAGTCCATGGCCTTGGGCGTAAGCTCGATCTTGTAGCCCATCTCTTCGACACGCTTCACCACCTGACGGATCTCGATTTCGATGATCTTGTGGATGTCGCTCTTTTCCAATGAGTTGAACATCACCACGTCGTCGACGCGGTTGAGGAACTCGGGCGCGAAGGTGCGCTTCAGGGCGTTGTCGATGACGCTTTGCGAATAGGCGTTTTTGGCGTTGAGCTTGGCTTGTGTGCCGAAGCCCACGCCTTGACCGAAGTCCTTCAGCTGGCGCGAGCCGATGTTGGAGGTCATGATGATGATGGTGTTCTTGAAGTCGACGCGGCGGCCAAGGCTGTCGGTGAGCTGTCCGTCATCGAGCACTTGCAGCAAGAGGTTGAACACGTCGGGGTGGGCCTTCTCGATTTCGTCTAAGAGGACGATGGAGTAGGGCTTGCGGCGCACCTTCTCGGTGAGCTGTCCGCCCTCTTCGTAACCGACATAGCCGGGAGGCGCACCCACGAGGCGCGACACGGCGAACTTCTCCATGTATTCGCTCATGTCGATGCGGATGAGGGCGTCTTCGCTGTCGAAGAGGAATTTGGCCAACACCTTGGCAAGGTAGGTCTTGCCGACGCCTGTGGGGCCGAGGAAGATGAACGAGCCGATGGGACGGTTGGGGTCTTTCAGTCCGGCACGGTTGCGGCGGATGGCCTTGGTCACCTTCTTGATGGCCTCGTCCTGGCCGATGACGGTGCCTGCCAACTCGCTCTCCATGCTCATCAGGCGGTCGCCTTCGTTCTTGGCGATGCGTTGCACGGGCACGCCGGTCATCATGGCGACGACCTCGGCCACGTTCTGTTCCGTGACGGTCTCGCGATGGCTGATGGTGTTGTCTTCCCATGACTTTTTGGCAGCTTCGAGGCTGTCGATGAGCTTCACCTCCTCGTTGCGGTACATGCCGGCTTCCTCAAACTTTTGTTCGGCAACGGCGGCCTTCTTGTCCTTGCGCACTTCTTCGAGGCGTTTCTCCAATTCGGTAATCTCGCTCGGCACGTCGATGTTCTTGATGTGGACACGCGCTCCGGCCTCGTCCAGGGCGTCGATGGCCTTGTCGGGCAGGTGACGGTCGCTGAGGTAGCGGTCGGTGAGCTTCACGCAGGCTTCGATGGCTTCGGGTGTGTAGATTACGGAATGGTGGTCCTCATATCTTGGCTTGATATTATTCAAGATTTCGACGGTCTCAGTTGGCGTGGTCGGCTCGACGAGGATCTTCTGGAAACGGCGTTCCAAGGCGCCGTCCTTCTCGATGTACTGGCGGTATTCGTCCAAGGTGGTGGAGCCGATGCACTGCAACTCGCCACGCGCCAAGGCGGGCTTGAACATGTTGCTGGCGTCGAGCGAGCCGTTGGCGTTGCCTGCGCCCACGAGGGTGTGGATTTCGTCGACGAAGAGGATGATGTCGTGGTTGTTGCTCAGCTCGTTGAGGATGCCTTTGATGCGTTCCTCAAACTGGCCACGGTATTTGGTGCCGGCCACCACCGAGCCGATGTCGAGCATGACGACGCGCTTGTTGAACAAGGTGCGCGGCACGCGGTGCTGCACGATGCGGATGGCCAAGCCCTCGGCGATGGCCGACTTGCCCACGCCGGGTTCACCTATTAATATTGGGTTGTTCTTCTTGCGGCGACTCAGGATCTGCGCGATGCGTTCCAGCTCGCGGTCGCGGCCCACGATGGGGTCGAGGCGGTTCTCCTCGGCGGCCTTGGTGAGGTCGCGCCCGAAGTTGTCGAGTACGGGCGTCTTGCTCTTGGCGGCGGGGGTCTTCTTGGGCTTCTCCTGCTGCGGACGGATGTCGTTCAGCAGGTCTTCGTAGTCCTCCTCCTCGTCGAGGATCTGGGAGGCTATGCCGCTTTCGTCTTGCACGGGTTCTTCCGAGAGGTCGTTGCCGTGCTCCATGTTGTAGCGCACAAACTCCTGCTTGAAGTTGTCGTAGTTGATGCCCTCAAACTCAAGGTTTTGCGAGATGATGTTGTTCTTTTCGTGCAGGATGGCCATCATCAGGTGCTCGGAGCGCACGATTTCGGAATGGAACTCCTTGGCAATGATGTAGGTGAACTTCAGCACGCGCTCGGCCTGCTTGGTGAGGGGCAGGGCGAGGACGGTGCTTGTGTTGCTGTTGGCGGTGCGCACCGAGGCTTCCAATTTCTTCGAGAACACCTCGATGTTGAGGTTGAGCCGTTCCAAGATGTTGATGGCGCTGCTGCCGCCTTCGCGCAACATGCCCAAGAAAAGGTGCTCTAACCCGACATATGCGTTCCCCAAACGCTGCGCTTCCTGATGGCTGAGTGACAAAATGGCACGCACGCGGGGTGAGAATTTTGCATCCATAAACTTATAACTCCTTAATCTTCAATGATTTCAATAATACTTGCAAGGCCGCCGTTGCTGACGGCTTTTGCGGTGCAAAGGTACAAACAAAAACCGAGCCGCGCCACATATTTTGGGCCGACCGAGCAAGTTGTCACCGAAAACTGTCAGATTTTTTGTATTTTTGCTGCCGAGTCATGAAAAAAGTGAAGATAACGGCCATTCGCCAGACGGTCTATCCCGACCTGATGGCCCGCTACGAGAATCCCATCGAGCACGCCTGCGACGTGCGTGAAGGGCAGCAGTGGATTTCCGTCGATGGACAGCGTCCCGAGGGCTTGTGTCCCTCGGCGTGGGGCTCCATGCGCGAGTTTGTGGAGGCTCTTGCTCGTGGCGAAGGCAACTTCTTCGACGGCTGGATGCAAAACCCGATGAGCGCGATGGTTAGCTGCAACGACGGCTTCCGCCCGTTCAGTTTCTATCTCGAAGCGGTCGAAGGATAGAGAAAACACAACCCTTTCGTTTGCAGAAATCGTTGAGGATAATGCTTGATGCTTTATGGTGAAAAAATAGGTATCGTTATAAGATGTTTTTTGCCCTTTGTTGAGTTTTTTCTTGCGCGTGGCGAAAATTTCCTTAATTTTGGAGTTCAAAATCCCAAATCATCATTGTTACTAATCTAAAAATCAACGCACTATGAAAAAAAGTACCAAAATCATGCTCGTCGTGACGGGCATCCTGCTCATCGTCTTGGGCGTGGTGTGCATCTGCAATCCCGCCGAGACCCTCTTCTCGATGGCTTGGCTCATCGGTATCCTGACGCTCCTGTCGGGCATCAGCAAATTGGTCTTCGGCCTCAGGACGCAGAACTTCCTGCCCAACAGCGGCACGCGCATCCTGACCGGCGTCATCGATGTCATGTTCGGCATCTTCTTCCTCGCCAACAGCCTGTTCGTGGCCGCATCGCTCCCCTTGATTTTCGCCATTTGGCTGATTGTTGAGGGCGTCATCCTCGTGGTGCAGTCGTTCGACTACAAGAAGGCCGAGTATCAAGGCTGGTGGGGAATGCTGCTGATGGGCATCGTGGTCGTCGTCCTCGGCTTCATCGCCATGAAGAACCTCGACATGGCCGGTAAGACCCTTTCCATCCTGTTCGGTTGCGCCGTCACCCTACTTGGTGTGGCCTATCTCGTCGCCTTCTTCGGCATCAACAAGTTCCAGAAGAAAGTGAAGCAGGCCAAGGAAGCCTTCCACGAGGCCATCGAAGAGTACAGGAACTGAAACGGCACAATTCCAATCAAAGAAGAAGACTTGCGTTAGGTCGCAGGTCTTTTTTTTGCCTAACTTGTCATCAACACCTCCAATTTGTCAATGCCTTTGAGCGACATTGGGGCAAATGGCTTGCAAGTTTGTTTTTCGATGGTTCTGATGTTTTGTAAAAAATAAGTATCTTTGCCGCCATGACCACAAGACCCGACATCATCATCGAAGACACCTTGGCCAACCTTGCCGACGACCGCTTCACGGGCTACCTTGCCCACGCCTTCTGCCGGAGAGGTTACAGCACCTTCACCTTCAACAACCAGCCTTTCCGCTTCGAGGCGGGCGACTGCCTCATCTTTTCGCGGTGCGACTTGGTGCAGAACATCGTGCAAAGCCCTGATTTCGTGGTGGATGTGGTGTATGTCACACAGGAGTTCATTGAGGTCAGTACGCCGCAGAGCAACTATGGCACGAAAGGACACATGGCACTATTCATCAACCCCATCATGCGCCTCAATCCCGAGCAGCAGGAGGTGTGCATGCTCAACTTCGACTACATCAAGCGGCGGCACGCCCTCACCCGCCACCACTTCCACCGCGAGGCCATGATTAACGCCATCCAGCGCATGATCATCGACTTCTTCGACTTCCACGTGGAGCTTTACGGCAGCGGCGAGAAAGTCACCAACCAATACGCGCAAATCATGGACGGCTTTTTGGCCCTTTTGGAAGGCGGCGCGTTCTTCGAGAACCGCGAAATCACCTATTATGCCGACAAGCTATGCGTCACCCCGAAATACCTCTCCGAAGTGTCGAAGAAGGTGAGCGGTTTCCCCGCCAACTACTGGATTACGCGCTACACGGCATTGGAAATCAGCCGCTTGCTCCGCGACAAAAGCCTCACACTCACCGAAATCAGCGATAGGTTCAACTTCTCCTCGCCGTCGTATTTTACAAGGTACGTGCAGAAGTATTTGGGGACCAACCCGACGGATTTCAGGGAGTAGCCGAAAAAGTGTTTTTTGAAATCATCCCCGAAATTTGTGCAAAAGCGGATTGAGGGGATTGTCGTTATTTTGCGGAATAATTCAAACGCAATGAAAACCAAGACATTCATCGTGGCCACACTCGCCCTCCTGATGGCGACGGCCTGCCAAGGGCAAAACAACAAATCATCTAATAATCAAAGCAATATGAGCAAATCTATCGTCATCTTTTTCTCCCACGCCGGCGACAACTACAGCGTGGGCAAC